>ERZ772893.114-NODE-114-length-117343-cov-32.990903_pt1 | contig 117343 bp, 104 predicted proteins | sample MGYA00511482_ERZ772893 | MGnify/ENA primary metagenome ERZ772893 (study PRJEB29015, sample SAMEA2737687) | human gut metagenome | biome: human gut; feature: human-associated habitat; material: faeces | place: China | collected 2012 ... | reverse complement strand
CTGATGGATATCCTAACTTATTCAGTATGAGTTAGTTTAAACGGGACAGTAGTGAGTAAAATTATTTGAGCATTCACAATTTAAAGCATTTCCTGTAATTTTGCCCGTCAGTTTTCATGAGGATGAGAGCTGTTTGTGTGTTTTTAAATTCAATTTTGTTATGAAAGGATTGTTGACAATTGGCATGTTAGTCGTTTCGAATATCTTTATGACCTTTGCTTGGTATGGTCAGCTACGTCTCAAAGGCCAAAAATGGTTCGATAGCTTGCCGTTGGCTGGAATCATTCTGTTGTGTTGGGGTGTTGCATTAGTCGAGTATTCGTTTCAGGTGCCTGCCAATCGTATAGGGTTTCATGAGAATGGCGGTCCCTTCTCGTTGGTTCAATTGAAAGTAATACAAGAGGTTATATCCCTTTTAGTCTTTACGCTCTTTACACTGATCTTCTTTAAGAATGAGGCGTTTCGCTGGAATCATGCGGTTGCTTTTATGTTTTTGGTGTTGGCCGTCTATTTTATTTTCAAAAAATAGTTCCGATTATTTGCAGATTCAAAAAAAATGACCTACTTTTGCAATGAATTCAAATTTGTAATGATTACAAAATAGAAATGAACGCAAAGTTGCATCAATATTTGTCTAGTTTCGGGGTAAAACCCTCGATGCAACGTATTGCGATCATGGAGTATTTGATGACGCATCGGACACATCCAACGGTGGATGAGATCTATACAGCGCTCTCACCATCTATGCCAACCCTGTCCAAAACGACCGTATATAATACGTTACGTTTATTGGCGGAGCACGGCGCAGTGTTGGAGCTTGACATGGATTCGAGAAATACCCGATTCGATGGTGATGTTACGCCTCACGCTCACTTCTACTGCAAGTCTTGTGGTCGAATTGAAGATTTGCCGTTAATTGGTGGAGAACATTTACTGCAGGCAGTTCCGGAGTCTTTTGATGTGTCAGACGTACAGGTTTATTACAAAGGAATTTGTCGCGATTGTAAACACGGAACGAATTGAAACTGATAATACGATAGAGTTGAACTTTTAAAAGAAGAAGATTATGAAAAAGAAATTTATTTGCACGGTTTGTGGTTTTGTATACGAAGGTGAGCATGCTCCTGAATTCTGCCCTCAGTGCAAAGTGCCTGGTTCTAAATTCAAAGAGGTTGTTGAAGGCGAAGGCATGACTTGGGCTGACGAGCACGTTATCGGTGTCGCTAAAGGGGTTGATGCAGAGGTGCTCCAGGGTCTGAAAGATCACTTCATGGGTGAGTGTACTGAGGTTGGTATGTATTTGGCAATGAGTCGTCAGGCTGACCGTGAGGGCTATCCAGAAATTGCAGAGGCTTTCAAACGTTATGCATGGGAAGAGGCTGAGCACGCTGCCAAATTTGCTGAGCTGTTGGGTGAGGTTGTTTGGGATACCAAGACCAACGTGAAGGCACGTATGGAAGCTGAGTGTGGAGCATGCGAGGATAAAAAACGTATTGCAACACTGGCTAAGAAACTCAATCTGGATGCCATTCACGATACCGTACACGAAATGTGTAAAGACGAGGCTCGTCACGGTAAAGGATTCGAGGGTCTTTACAATCGTTACTTCAAATAAGAAATGTCCTTACAGTAGAGATGTTTTAATTTAGGTTAATGTGAGCGATGGGGTAGAAATGAAAATTTCTACCCCATTTTCATTTCTATATTAGAATGGAGTTAAAGCGGAGACAAAAGGTTAGATACTATGAAGTCTCTTGATGAGATTGTGTAGCGAGTTCTCTTATGCCTAAGAGCATCATAGTAGGGGAGTGCTTGGAGAAATAGTTTGAATGAGAGAAATCAACAAAAATGGCGTACGCAAAAAAAGTTAGATTAAACCCATTTGCTCCAGGAGAATTGAGGCATTCATGTTACGGCTGACACCTGGGCGTAATTTGTAATCATATACAATTTGTTTCCCGGAATGGTCGATTTCGAAACAGATATTGTGAAAATGTTTTGGATCCTGCTGTGCCAGCTCTCCGAGAGCAAGATCATGTGTGGCAACCAACCCGGCAACAGGCAAAGTTTGTAGCTTGTGCAGGAACTTTCGTGAGCCGTTCAATTTATCTTGCGAATTGGTTCCTTTGAGCATCTCATCAAGAATGCAAAATGTCTTTTGCGACTGTTCGGCTGTTTGCACCAACTGCTGAAGTCTGAGTAGTTCAGCATGAAAATAGGAGGTTCCTTTAGCTAAGTTGTCGGTAGTACGCATGCTGGTAAATAGCCTCATAGGTTGAAATGCAAACGTGCGACTGCATACAACATTACCAGATAGAGCTAAAACCAGGTTGACCCCCACAGTGCGTAAAAAGGTGCTTTTACCAGCCATATTGGCTCCCGTGACGATATATATATCATGCAGAGCTGCAACCTCGAAATCATTGCACACTTTACCATTGTCGGGGAGTAGTGGATGTCCCATTTCTTCAGCATGCAGTAAATGTTGATTGCTGATTGTAGGTGTACAGTAGGTAGGATGGTTGTATCGGTAAAAACCCATACTGGTTAATGCGTCAAATTGATGTATGGTATCGAACCAAGAGGTGACTTGTTTGCGGTGTGTCTCACGCCAACGATCGAATTGGATGATGTGGTGCAGATCTTTCAGATAGAGACCATTCATAACTAAGGCTACCAAAACGTTGTTCCGTTGGTCGAAGCTGTCAAGAATTCGATTCAGCGAACGGAGCGCTTTGTCCGCAGAGATCGTTCCGATGAGAGTCTGTTGTAACTGTTGTAATTCAGGGCTCGAGAACGGTGTGTTTACAATCTGTTTGACCAAATGATTGTATGTGCCGATTACTTTGGAGAACCGATCGGTTATTTTGCTGATACGGTTGATGCGTTTGAGATAATAGGCTAAAACACCTAATTGTACAAAGAACGCAAATAAAGCGTATCCGTATGGAATGACGGCCAAAATTGTCAAAATCCATAGTAAGATACAAATTCCGTTACTCAAATAGAGAATCCTCTTGGCGTGGGAGTTGTGGAAAAAACTGGGCTCTTGCAACCATTCTTGCGCCATTTTGTTGTCCTGTTCGGTGATCGAGTGAATCAATCCAGTTGCCTGAAAATTTAACATCCATTCAGGTATGTTGGATAATTCAGCAGCCGCTTGTTGTCGAGCAAGAATTCTTTGGTCGTCTAATTCGGGCTTCAGCAGCCAATCTGCTAACAGTTTGCACCCGTGAGGTGTAGCGGTTCTATTTAATGATTGAAACAAGGATTGTTCTCCGAACAGATCCAAGTCAAGAGCGTATGCATGAGTTGGGTTGGTAAACTGTTTGCCAGTATTTAGAGCGGACCAGTCTCCATTGAGATATTTAATTTCAGTTTGGCAGCATCGAATCAATGTTTTCAGCTTGGCAATGCGATTCACGACTCGATTATCCCATACGGTCAAACTGATGAATAGGATAATTAGGAAACCGCATGCACTCAACCATATAGTTATATTTTGAGTCGCGATCAGTCGAATGATACAGTAGACTATAGCTGCAAATAGTAATAATTTCGTTGTGGTCAACCAATTCCGAATGCGAGAAGAGGTGCGTAAAGAGGTCTCTTGTTGTTTACAATATTGGGTGTAAAATTCTATCGGTATCATTAGGTTGTTGATCGATGGAAAATAAATAGGCTTAATTGATCCTCAAAGATAGGCTTTATTTCTCAAGTAGAAAGCGGAGGATTTCATGCGGTTTGCAACTGACCATTACGGAGAACTGGGGCTTTCACGTCTGAATATCTTTGCTTCAAACAAGCGTCAGAAGGGCTGGATGATTGTTGTCTCCAACAGTTATTCTGCCAATGCCGGATTGGCCATCGAAGTGGCCACAGCCTTGTATAAGGCCGGGGCACCGCTGCTGATATATGATGCAGAGAAGCTCCTGAGAATCCTGCTCGAAGAGGATTATGTACGGTTGGTTCCCGACTCCTATCATAACTATATGGGCTATCAGGAAGAGGGTGCCGTTTACGAACTGCCCTGGGAATACGAGTGCTCGGACGATGCTAATTCGGCTCTAACTAAGGAGCAATATCAAGAGATTGTCTCGCTTACAGAATGGCAGCCGGAGGAGCGGGTGAAACCCATTGCTTGACGGATTTGTAGTAATTAGAAACTTGGCTTATCTCTATGCGGGTTCGTATAGAGGTAAGCCAAATTTTTATTTGTGTTAGTCTTGATGGAATGATGCGATATGGTATTCCTCGGATATCGAATATTGTATCACTAAATTATGATATGGAGATTTTTTCAAAAGATAGAAATTGGCGACTGAAAATATTCCGTTATCTTTGTAGATAAGGCAATTAAATCTTTTGTATGCAAATACCGCAATCCCACATATTGACAACCAGATATCTGAACCGAGTGTTTGACAAGACCGTGGCAACCTATAAATATTATTGGTTTCTCGGCATATTAGACTTGTTTGTAAAGCAGGGAAAAACAAGGATGAATGTATGGGAGATTATGGTTGCAATGGTGGCAAATGCCTGGTATCCGGTGAATTATTTTCGTCTCTCGTTCGGGAAATCGGAATCTCTGTATGAGGCGATATTGGCGCTGCAAAAAGAGTATAATATCCCCATCAATGTTAGTGTTCGCGATTTGACTGATATGTTGAAAGAGCTTATTCAGCGACCAGATGTGCGAAAACGGTTAAACTTTCTGCAAATGAATGTTCCGTTCCGTTTTTTGCGTCCGTGGATCGACACGTCCGATGATCGTCAAACGGTTATTCGCTCTCAAATGTTCGAGAACGGATGCCTCTATAAATTGGAGAAAGAGCCTGGAACGTTATGGGTAGAATTGAATCCAGCATGGTTAGACTATTTGAGAGAAAATTATGATATTCTGAGTGCTTTTGCATATTGGGGATTAACAGGCTTCTTACAGGTGAGGAATCCGAATGTCCCGAATATCCCCAATAAGTTGGTAAAGAGAGAAGAACGGAACTCCTTATCCGCTCAGCATAAGTTTTGGAATATTGCCATGAGTCACGGACTGGAAGTTCGATGCTTGTATACCGGGGCTCTGTTGGAAGAACGCACATATGAATTGGACCATTTTATCCCGTGGAGTTTTGTCTCTCACGATTTACTTTGGAACCTGATGCCGGCCGATCCGAGTATCAATAGCTCCAAAAGTAATCGTTTGCCCGATTTGAATTTGTATCTTCCGAAATTGGCAGAAGCTCATCAAGCAGCTTTACGTATCAATCTGAAGATCGGGAAGCAGGACAAATTATTGGAAGATTATCTTTCTATGGGTCATACTCCTCAAGAAATTGCCGATATGGATCGGGAACATCTGATGGATTGTTTTTTTCAGACATTTACGCCGATGCACCAGATTGCGTTGAATATGGGATTTGAAATTTGGAAAGGTTAAAACGATGGATCCTGTAAAGATAAATCATCCCTATTTGACGGCTATTCGGAGAACGCGTTTGTCGGCCCCGGCTCGTTATCTGCTTCAGCATGGTCTGCTGAAGGGGCGGATACTTGATTTCGGATGTGGCCTTGGTTTCGATACGGATGAACTGAGACGGCAGGGATATGATATTACGGGGTATGATTGCTATTATCGTCCGGAATACCCCGCTGGAAATTTCGACACAATTATGTGCATTTATGTCTTGAATGTACTGGAACCTTATGCACAGGCCGAGGTAATGATGGATATCGACCATTTGTTAGCTCCACACGGGACAGCTTATTTTGCCGTTCGTCGAGACTTGACAAAAGAGGGATTCCGTTTTCATCCCATCTATCGAAAATACACTTATCAATGTAATGTCCGATTATCTTATCCAAGTCTGGTTTGCAATTCAGGTTTTGAGTTGTATCGGTATCAGCGATGAAACAGATAGCTTATTGTAGCCTCATGAATTGTGCCTGTTATAAATGTAGGTTCAAGCTGAGCTTGTCTCTGTATCCGTTTGCGTAGACGAATTCTTTGGTTCTCGGCGTAAAATGGGGATTATAGGCATGTATGATTCGATGGTGATTTGGACATAGAATAACAATGTTGCTAAAATTATTGTTTAGAGAGGTACTAAAAGGATCTATGTGATGTGCGTCAATCACATGGTATTGTCCTCCATAGGGTAAAGTAATGAGTTGGCCACATATCTGACAGCGATACCCATACAGCTTCTTGAGATTCAGACAGACATTTTTATCTATTCTTCTGATTCTTGCTAAATGTGGCCTCTCGATAATTTGGGCTGTTTCATCATTCAATAATAAACTTTCAAGCAGCGACTCTTCTATGGGGTGAGCTATAAGCTCTTGTTTCGCTTGGTTTATTTCCTGAGCGGGGATCGGGACTGCCTCCCAGATGTCTTTATTCGTAGTCGCATAGAACACGATAGAACCTCGTAGGTCGTCTGGAATTCGAATGTTGTGTGTTTTGATCCCTTGTTGAGTAAGTCCTTTTCTTAGAGTTTGCTGCTGTTCAAGGTATTGTGTCAACTCCGGAAAAGCAAGCCGCATTGCCTTGGCAAAAGGGTGGTTGGGACTATACCTCACCTGATACATCTCAGGATGGTTAGGATATCGTTCTCTATTGAAATTTTGATTGATAACATCTATATCTGTGAAGAGCTGATTATCCCACATTATAGATATTTTTCGAGTTTCACCAATAGCCAGTTTCCCGAAAAAATCAATAAACTGGTTGAGTAATGCCGTGCGGATGGTAAATCCTTGATACAAAAGGCTTTTGTCTATATCTTTTAGGTAAATGAGCTCCATTTTGACTTTGAATGATTTTCTCACAGAAGTATTAATAATTAGCAATAATCTTCCAGAACATCTCCTCCGGTCCATTCTTTGCCAAGAGATAGCGTGTAGTATTTTTCAGCTCCTTTTTCAGTGAAGAATGTGCGTATGCTTTCGTGTATGTAGAACCCTTCTTCGTATCTGATCTCTGTGAGGGCAAAATTGGTAACTCCGCCGCTAGTGGTAGTAAGCACTGCTATATGTGTTTTGTCTAAAGAAAGTTCTGCTTTAATGACTTCTGAATGATAGTATTGATTTTGACAAAATACTGCTGTCGGATTTAAATTTGCTATGTAGTCTTGTAATGGTATTTCTGTATGAGTGTTGGGACACAATGGAAACTCTGTTGGGACCTTCCAATGTACTTGTTTTGCTCCAGGTGTTAGAGAGTCTTTGAGTGAGAGTTGTTCTTCGTAGTGTCTGGCAGTTTCAGCTTCGATTTCAGCCCGTTGCTGAGCATATGATTTATGTGTTTCTTTTAAATCCCAAGCTAGATTCCAAGATGATCCGAGTCCGCTGTCTGGGCTGTCTTGGTAGATCCATTCTCCGATTCCTTTGCTTTCATTTGATGATTTTGGGGTAGTGTTATCTTCCTTTGCCCATCTTTCAAGATTTTTAAGGCATTTTGCTGCTTCTCCCTTTGATACAGTACGCATCCAACTGGTATTGGGATCTGATGCAGATTCACGCAGAATGGAGGGATCCTCTAAAAAAGCCTCGATTTAACCACATAAATATTTGATTTTGTTTCTGGTTATGGGGTTGTTGAGAGCATTCTCCAACCGAGTAACCCATGCAAGATTTTCGGGGCGATTGTTACATCTGTTCGTATCTTTGTGATCGATGACCATATGTGGATCATCAGGTGTTCCATGAAACGCTGTTGCGACGATTTGATGAACGCGAACTCCACCATAGAGCATATAACCTGTTTTATTGTCTTTGGACCCAAAGGTCCATATACAGTCCAGTTTGGATGGGCGGCAATCTTTTTTGGGATGCCGGTATATTGCACCGTTATCTCGAACGGAATAATGGCGTTCTTTGAAATCGCATTCTCGAATCTCGCTGTATTGAGATAATAATTCTTGAGGTGAGGCTTCCATAAATGGTCTTTTGTGAGTGCCCTATCTAATAAAGACACATGATTAATTATTCGATTATATCTCCTCCAACCCTATTGACTTGAGGTATTCATAGGTGCCATTATAAAACTCAGGCAGTCGGGTCGCATCTTCCGGAAAACCGCCGACAGTTTTGTGGGGGTTGCCTTCTGGGACGCAGATGACCATTCCAATGCGAGCGCGTGTCAGGAGGACGCGGTAAGCATTTAGCATGTATCTCCTTCGCTCAATACTGCTTTCGGTGTGGCCCGTCTCTTCTCGCCAGGCCGTCCGGCCGTTGAAGTTATAATATCGCCACTGCCCGTTTTCGCATCTCAGGTCAGCATCCCAAAGGACGCAGGTGTAATCCAGTTCGAGACCTTGAACCTGAATCTCGGTTGCGGCATCTTCGAGGAAATTGGATGAGCGGATGTCGTTTTTATCCTCCAAGAACCAGTGTACGGCATTTTCATCGCCTTGATCCAGAATATCGACGGCCAATGGTTTGAATCGTGCGGCCGCCTTACTGACCAGCACACCTGATCGTTGCGAACCACGGGTGTTCTTGCGCAGCCAGGCCCTTGCCTTGGCCATATCTCTTGTCAATACAATCGGATAACGCTCTTTTATCGTGTTGTACCAAGTGGAGGCATCTGGATTAAACGAGAGTAAAGAGTGTACGAAGGCAGAGAGGTTCTCGGCTCTAAATGAACGCAGACTAACTCCCAGATGAAGTTCCGGAGAGAACGTGACCTTGTCATTGTCGGCCAATAGTTCATTGACTCGACCTTCGGCATATTCCGCTTCGGTTAGCTTGTCGGAGATATAGATTCGCCAATGTGTGAACTTCTCGTTGAGAGCCTTGATCCACTCTGAAATGCCGGCTTCTCCGGTGTTGATCTCCTGACCGCCACCGACCAGACATACGATCGTTGCCCAGTCTTCCCGCTGGTCCAAAGACCAAATTAGAAAAGCCGCTTCGGAGTAGGGGAAGTTTGGCACCTTGAGTTTGTTTCCATACGTGCCGCCTCGTTTGAGGTAGTCAGCGAGCCTTTTATGCGTCCATGAACGCTGGGCTTCGTCAAAGATGGCCACATGCTCTACTTCTCCGTAGCCGGACTTTGCTAGCTTCATCGCTTTCTGCGGGTCAATCTCGAGGACTCCGTTCTCAACAGGATTCTTGATTTTGGCCAGCATGTTGTCGCGGTAGCGGTGAATCATCTGTATGAATTTGCCGACCTCCCTCCGAGAGTCCGACATATTCTTTTTCTCGCCCCGAGCTTTGCATTTCTTCTGATTGTCAATAGCCAAAGCCTCGGTAAGCACTGCGACCAATGGCCCGTTGCCGGAGAGGTAGACCGCACCCTCGTCCTCGACCAATTTATCACCATTCTGATAAGACTGTTTGACGGCAACGTCCAATCCGACCAGCGTCTTTCCCGCTCCCGGTACACCGGTTACAAAGCAGATGCTCTTCTCTCCTTTCTCACGACTAGTCTTGATCACATCGAGGATATATGCAATGGTACGGTCGGTTGATACCTTGTCGGCTTCGTGGCGGGTGATATCCTCTACCGAGTGATTTTCATAGAGTCGCTTGGCCGCCTCGATGATGGTTGGGGTGGGTGAGTAGGGGCTGATAGCCCAGTCGGCTCCCAAGCTGGGATCCGGGGCTGTCGCTTCGGCATGAGCCAGAACATCCACAATGAGTTTTTGCAATCCGTTGGCTCCAGTCACCAAAGGATTGTATATGGAATCATCGTATACCGAGGGAATGAACTCGCTTGAACTTGTTCGGAATCGAGTGGGTACGAGAATCGGAACAATGATTCTGTTTTGGCTCAGCAAATGAAAGTTTTTCAAGTCAAGGGCATAATCTAATACCTGCTCTATATTGGATTGAAGCATATCCCGCTCTCCGACCTTGAACTCGAGGCAGAAGATCAACCCACGGAGCAGCAGAACGACATCGATCCGTTTCCCCAGACGCGGAATATCGTACTCGAAAATCACTTGTCCATCTTCATCCATCCACGGTTGCAGAACCTCCTGCATGATATGAATCTCGTTGGCCCACGCTTCATTGGTTACGGTAAGTGCAGCTCCGTGGTAATTGTTCACGAAACGTCCTAACAGCGCCTCGGGGGACAACTGCAGGAACTCGCGGATTGTGGAATTATATAGACAACGTGCCATATCTGTGTATTAATAATCAAAGTGCTGATGATGCCGCAACGCAATAGAAAGGGCGGCATTCACCATATTGATTTGCTGAAATACACAAAGTTAAGACAATTACAACAAATATGTCTTATATTTGCTGTGGAATATACGATCGATATGAGAGAAAGACGCAAAATAGGAAGCGGCACTTTATAAATTTTCCAGATTTATAATGTAAAGGTGTAAAATGAAAACAACATCCAAACAAGTGCAAAGAAAACGGCTTTATTACAGGGATTTATAAGGGTATTGTTATTTGCAGTTGTTTTCATTGTTTGCAGTTGTTTGGTTCTTTTTTGGTGCATTTTTGTTTCTTGTTTGTTCCTCGTTTTGGATTATTATTCGTACCTTTGTGGCAGAAGAAACAAAGAGGGATTTCCTATGGCACGAATAAGACAACCTAAAAAAGTGAAGGAGCCTGTCCGCCTTCGGATGAAGGACTTGAGCGACGGGAGCAAGAGCCTGTATCTGGACATATACCGTAACGGCAAACGGACCTATGAATATCTGAAGATGTATCTCATCCCGGAAACTGATGAGAATGCACGCAGGCGGAATAAAGCGACAATGAATGCCGCCAATGCCATCAAGTCGAAACGCATTATCGAAATGACCAACGGTGAGGCCGGCATTGAGAACGAAAAGGAGAAAGTCTTTCTGCTGGACTGGATGCAAACCTACAAGGAGAATCAGGAAAAGAGGGGAAAGAAAGACGAGAACCAGATCAAGGTGGCCATCCGCATCATCGAGGACTATGCGGGGAAAAGGTTACGCTTGACCAGATAGACAAGGCGTTCTGCCAGGGCTATATCGACTATCTGATGATGGAATACCGTCCGAGAGGCAAGCGAGTGTCGAACTTCACGCTCAAGAACTATTACCGGGTGCTGAACAGCGCCTTGAACGCGGCTGTCCGTGCGGAACTCATGAGGTCGAATCCCTTTGACAAAATAGACAAGTCGGACAAAATCCGGCTGCCGGAAAGCAAACGCTCCTACATGACCATCGAGGAGGTGAAGGCACTCATCGCAACGCCTATGAAATATGAGGAGATAAAGTGTGCCTATCTGTTCTCCTGCTTCTGCGGCCTGCGCATCAGTGATGTCAAGAGGCTGCAATGGAAGGATGTCTTTATCGACAAGGGGCAGTACCGTCTGGCGGTATCCATGAAGAAGACCAAAGAACCGATTTACCTGCCGCTTTCATCCGAAGCCCTGAAGTGGATGCCGGAACGTGGGGACAAGACTCCGGACGACACTGTGTTCGATTTGCCAAGCGGAAATGAGATAAACCGTCTGTTGAAACCGTGGGCGAAGGCTGCGGGCATCAGCAAGCGATTTTCCTACCACACGAGCCGCCACACCTTCGCCACGATGATGCTTACCCTCGGGGCTGACCTTTACACGACCTCGAAGCTGCTCGGCCATGCCGACGTGAAGATGACCCAGGTGTATGCCAAGATTGTCAACAAGAAAAAAGACGAGGCAGTCAATCTTGTAAACGGGTTATTCGGTTGAAAGGGAACGGCTGAAAATTATAAAAGGATTCTCTCACTATAACAGATTCGGGAGGGCATATATTTCAGTTTAGTTTGGTATCTTTATATATAGGGAACGGAACTAAACTAAACTGGTTTCGTGAAAACAAGTGAAAAGAAACACAAGGGGAAACCTATTGGCGGAATGTCGTATCTGAATCGTCTCTTTCTACTCAAAAAAGGCTGTCTTAACAAAATCTGAAGGTATAAAAGTAAGCCTTTTATGAGCAATATAATTGCATCCTAAAGAAACAATTATCGGTAACAATACCTTTTTATTTCCCTTTTGTTGTCCAAAAGGGACTGTATTGCCAGTGAAACAATTATTCGATACTCGATGTTTCTTTTATCCGTCTGTTTGCCATTCTATTGTCCATTGTGTATCGGATAATCCTATCGCCTCTGCTTGCAGATTGAATGGCAACTCTCCCAACGACGTAAGGTTGTTGGGGTATTAGGCTCCCCCATAGGGTTTTGGTACTGGCAGACGGGCAAGCCCGGAGAGAAACCGAATTGGCAAATGTCGGGTATTTGAGAATCCTATTATGTCACGAAAGTTCGAATGAGGTAGCCAATGCAAGTTATGTCTTAAAAACGGTAATAATACCTGTATTAGTAATATCATTGTTAGTAATAAAAATATTACTTATATTTGCGCTGTATAATTTTGCGCATATATGGAGAACAAACCTTTTATATTCGGCGTTGCGACCTCAGGCGATAACTTTACCGACCGGGAGAAAGAAACGGAACGCCTGTTGTTGAATTTCCGGCATGGTGTAAATACCGTGCTGATTTCACCTCGTCGCTGGGGAAAGACCTCTTTAGTGCAGAAAGCGTCTCGCCTGGCACAGTCCGATAAATTGAAAATCGTTTATATCGACATTTTCTCGTGCCGCAGCGACCGGGATTTTTACGATGCTTTTGCGTCTGCCGTTCTCAAACAGACCTCCTCGAAGGTGGATGAATGGCTGGAGAATATCAAATTATTCCTTTCCCGTATCAGCCCTAAAATCTCGATAGGGACGGACCCGATGACGGACTTCTCCATATCGCTCGACATGAACCCCAAGAGCAACGACATTGATGAAATCCTGCAACTTCCCGAAAAGATAGCGCAGAAAAAATGTTATAATATCGTCGTCTGCATCGACGAATTCCAACAGATCGCTGAATTCAAGGATTCCAAGACATTCCAAAAGCGGCTGCGTTCCGTATGGCAGTTGCAGAAATCGGTCTCTTATTGTTTGTTCGGCAGCAAGAAACATCTGATGAACGAACTGTTCGAGAAAAAGAGTCTTCCGTTTTACAAGTTCGGCGACGCCATTTATTTACAGAAAATAGGAACAGCGGATTGGATCAACTACATCTGCGGACGTTTCGAGGCTACGGGCAAACATATCTCGAAAGAACTGGCCGAAAGAATATGCCAGATAGTGGATAACCACTCATCTTATGTGCAGCAGTTGGCGTGGTTGGTATGGATACACACGGACGGAGTTGCTACGGAGCAGAATTTCGAGGCGGCATATCAGGATATTATCGACCAAAACACTCCATTGTTCGAGAAGCAAACCGAAAGCCTTACTACCTATCAGATGAATTTCCTGCGAGCTATTTTAGATGGAGTTCACAGTGAATTTACCACACAAGAGGTTTTGCAAAAATACCAACTCGGCTCGTCTGCAAATGTAAGTATTGTAAAGAGGGCATTGGTCAAAAAGGAGCTTATTGAGGTCGAGAAACGACAAGTTGTCATTCCTGATCCGTTGATGAAAGTGTGGCTAAAAAAGGAATTGGGAGTGTAATCTGCACCAGAGATAGAACGTCGGCGACTCGCACACGATAGCCGACATTTGAACGTGTCCGGGGAGCAAGTATAGGTTTTGTGCCCCACAAAACCACCGACGATGCCGGAAGAGGTAGATAGGACAAGAAATTATAAACCTTGCACAGTTGGCACTCTCTTACACAAAAATCACTCGGCAGCAAGGCATTGCCGAAACTTTTGATTATTTTTGCGTTAGATTGGGAATAACTCCTTTCCAAGACATATAGAAAAGAAAGAAGCGTTATGCTTATCTTGTACTTGAAAACGTAGGAAATTTTCAAATTGGATACAAGGATAGCATAGTGGTTCTCACGCTATAGCGTGGGCTGCTATGTTATATCCGTATCCAAGGTTTCCTACGACTTTCAAGTAAGAGTGTGGCATACAGTTCCACTGTAATTATTTCAAAAACTTTCTACGAGTAGCAGTTCTGCCCCCACTCCCAAGTCAGAACGTGTTCCGAGTTTACAAGGGTACAAAAGACAAATCACCTATGGTTTACAATTCTGCAGTGAAAATAAGCTCGAACAACAGTATCGTTAGGTTAACAATCAAATATATCATGTCTCGATTTGATGCATTTTCTTTTTTTTAATTTGTTCATTTGCCCCTCTCATAAAAATGATATCTTGATGAGTTGGCCTATAGTTGTATTTGATTAATGTATCTGGCTGATATTGTGTGCTTCACAACACTTAGAGACATGTAGACAGTTGTTATATTGTTTCTAACAGTGGTCTATAGCTCGATATATGGCTTGCCGCCTAGTTTTCATACATTCTGTTCTGATATAAATTGGACTATCCGTTCTGTTTCACTCGGATCTATCAATGCACCTTGTACTCGAGTTATCTTCCCTGCAACTGACACCAACATGTCACCGCTACCGATGAGTTGTTCGGCGCCCGGACTGTCGATAATCGTCCGCGAATCAATCCTAGACACTACACGGAAGGCAATGTAGGCCGGGAAGTTTGCCTTGATTAGGCCCGTAATAACCTTCCCATTGGGTCGCTGTGTGGCGATAATTAGGTGTATACCTGCGGCATGTCCAATCTGGGCCAGACGCGCCACGAGATTCTCGATCTTGCGGACGGACATGATGAGGTCGGCAAACTCGTCGATCACCACCACAATGTAAGGCAGATAGCGGTGTCCGTACCGGGAGTCGAGCCGCTGTGAAGTGAATTTTTCGTTGTATTCGACGATATTGCGCACACCAGCTTCCTTTTTGAGTTCCAAACGGTTGTCCATCTCCAGACAGAGAATGTTGAGCATATCGACTGCCTTATAAGGGTCAGTGATGATGGCCTCCTCCGACTCCATCTTGGCCAGGAAGTGGCGCTCTATCTTCCCATACGGTGTAAACTCGATTCTCTTAGGATCGATCATCACGAATTTCAGCTCTCCAGGATGTTTGCTGTAGAGTAATGAGGTGATCATGGCATGCAGAGCCACAGTCTTCCCCTGACCGGTAGCTCCAGCTATAAGCAGATGCGATATTTCGGTCAAATCCAAGATAAACGGTGCATTCTCCACGGTTTGTCCGATTGCCAGTGGAAGCTCCGCTTTGTTTTCCCGGAATGTCTTGGATTGAATCAGCGAATACATGGATACGGTTCCTCGATTTGTATTTGGAATCTCGATAATAATAGCAGGGCGGAAAGGATCTATTTCCGCTATACGTCCACGCAGCACACCAAGCGGCAAGGCAAGTTCTGTTTCAAGACGTTTGATTTTAGAAAACTTATACCCGGGAAGAAGCGTTACCTCATAACGTGTTATGACCGTACCGATTATAGTTTCGATCCGGGCAATTTTTATTCCTAATTGTTCCAGCGCTTGTTTGAGCCTGTTTTCATTTTCTGCGATTTCCGCGATCGATATCTTTTCTTTTCCATCGTTTCGTTTTTCCAAAAGCTCAACAGAAGGAAATCGGTAATTGGAAACATGTCCGTTTTCGGTTGTCATCATGCTTAAAGTTTTCATTATGATCAAGATTAAAGCGTTTGTTTCTATATTATACTATGCAGGTAGGTCATTATGTAGCAAATCACCGAGTGTCATATCCCGTTGAAACGATTGGTTATGTGACAAAAATAGGATGTACATGTAAAAAATAATGACACAACCTGTTCCCGACCTGATTTAATAAAAGGCACTATACAATTCAATTATGCCCACCATTCTCTCAACTTATATAAACGTATTTTATAGTAAAGACGTTCCATTTTTCGTATGTAAATATCACGTCCATAAATTTCTCTCCTGTCTTTTTCGGATTCATCACAATCTGATGAGCAAACATCCAGATAATTATTCAGCAAGGACGGTTTCACAATATCCTTTACATTACGAATATTCATCTGCTGAAGTTGATTTTCAGAGAAATGTATTCCATTCTCTTTGATGTGCTGCAACAGGAAAATGCAGATGTCAATCCATCTATTAAAGCCGAAATGTCCATTTTTGTCAGCAATTGATGAGTGAGAGAAATATGCTCTCATACAGCGCAGTTTGCGGTATTCTAATTCATAAAGAAAGCACCAGTCATATTGAGGAGCTGTCTTTGCTACCTCAACCAACTCGTCAACTAACGGCTGCAATTCCTCTTTAGCCAATGAGTTGAAACGTTTCTTATAATACCACATGGCACGTTCATATGATGCTGTATCCATGATAAACCGTTTTATTTCATCTTCTTTTAAACGGATTTTTCCTTTGAACGTATAAACAAAAGGATCTTCAGCCTCCCATAAGGCATACACCGTAACCCACTGTTCGAATTCCTCGTCAGACTTAAGTTCCTTGGGAATACGCATTCCTTTTATACGAAGTTCATACTTTTCTTTCTCAGACAGATGTGACACATCTGCCAACGGATATTGATAATTGTCTTCTTCTAATCCAACTAAAGCCTTAGACTCATCCATTTGCTATCGTATTATTTTGATTATACATAAAAACCTTATAAGGTATACCCTTAGTTTGAGCCAGTTCTATAATATGCAGCGTCCCTTTTGACTTACCATCCCAAAAAGCCACTAAATGCGTGGCTATTTCCATCATATCCTCATTTCTGAGAAAACCTGCCATACGATGGTGTAGTTTCCAATTAGCAGGGAAAAGAATTTTTGTCAATTCGAACTCGTCGGCAAAACGGATTGCAAGTGTGTCTGCACCATCAGCCATACCCGAAATGATTTTTATTTCAGCATCCCCACAAAAATCTTCTCTCCAGAGTAACTGTCCAAGACTATTCTTCATAAGCTCGTAATCAGAGAAGTCTCGTCCTCCGGCTACTATTACTTTGGCTGCATCCCTATAACTTTTGCGATACAAATCTTTCATTACTTCTGCCATTGATTTTCCATCGTTCTCCATCTGCATAATTTTGAGGATCAAAGTATACTCTCTATCAGGGATTGGTGTTTTATTGAAAAATGTTTATATACTGTTTGATGTCCCGTGGTCGATTGAGCATCCGCAGGCTCTCCATCATCAGCCCGCTACGACGATTGTCATCTACTACCCAGTCAGTAGTATGAGACGCATAGGCTGTTAAGCGATTGAAGAGTTCCCACATTTTCATATCACTATGTGACATTGCAAGTGCAAAATGCTCCAGATTGTATCCTGCAGCAGCATAAGAGGATAATAACTGATGATAGGGAGCTATTTCTTCGGCTACGGATTCATCTACGCCGTAGCGTTTCAGCAGACGATTCGCCATCTGCACCTCACCCACCGAAGCGTCGGTTTGCATGGCTAGCAATGCGTTGTTCTTGACTTTTTCGAGATTCGTTTTGGTAAATCCGTCATATTGTGGCAATGATAACATGTTGCGCATAGAAGAGACGTCGAGTTGGTTTGTCCGTGCGGTTTTGTCATTAACCCGTGCCATCTGTCCGTTTGTGCAAATCATGCGCATGTAGTAGTTCCCAGCCTCCACTTCGCCCAGGTTCCAGCGGAACCATACACCGTTGGAAATAAACTCATCACCGGGAGCAAATTCATCGTAAACGGCATGTTGGGGCTGTAAACTTACCGTGACGCCTCCAGCTCCGAACTCCGAGGTATAGAACTGCTCGGGAGCATAGCCGTTTTCATTCATGAACATCTCCAGAAAATCAAAAAATGAGGTAACCGGAATGGCCTCTTTCTTGATGGGGGTTGCCCCGACAACCGTCCTCGTATCGGGGTTGGCAAGCAACGCTATTTTCCCGGCTCTCTCAATGCTGTTCGACAGAGCCAGGTAGTTGCGCAAATCGCGAATGCCTGTTGTGCCGAATGTCTCTGAAACGGCATTTGTCTGACGTTTTGATAGGCCGATAAACGAATCCAGCAACCTGCATACCTCCGGTTCAACGGATAGTTCCAAACCGTTGACCATGTAAGTACGCTCACCTGTTGAAATGAGTTCTTGTGGCGTTACAGTGCAGAAAGGTAACTGCGCTGAAATGAACAAATCTCGTCGTTCTAAATAAGTCTGATTATCCATTGTGTTGTCTATTAAGAGTGTTGAACAATTGGTCAAAGCGATCGGCAAAATTGTGCAGTTCGTTCCGAATATTGTGCTGCAGTCGCTTGATGGCCTGTTCCTGCTCGTAACGCTCCTCGTCGAAGAATACGTCTCCGGTGGTGCTCAGGTTGTAGTAGAGTTTTACCCCCACATCTCCGCGACGATGCTTCGAGAATGTGACGTACCGGTCGGAATAGATGTTCTTCGGATTGTCCAGACGCAGCTCCATCATTGCCGTAATCATATGTTTCAGACGGTTCGAGCCGATGAAGGCACCCGATTTCGTCACCTGCTGGATGGTTAGAAACGTCGTGTTGACATCGCGTTGGTTCTGTGCCTTGTTCTGCTGTTTGATGAGCGACAGCAGCATGCTCTCGGCCCGCTTGTTCGTGACGTTCTCCTCCTCCTTGACAATGCCCTGCAGTTCGTAGAACGAATCGATGGCAACAACATCCCAACCCTCGTCCAACGTATCGGAGACGAGTTGCCAGGTATGGGCATCTTCATCGAATCCGCACTCTACGAAGAGAATATCCAGATCGCTGAACTTCGGGAAGCGCTCGACATAGACTGCCAGGTCAATCTCGTTCATTTCGGCACTGATGAAGAGAATCCGTGCCGTGGGTTGCGCGGCATGGATGTTGGCGAGCATATCGAGAATGATGGTGGTCTTGCCAACGCCGGGGTCTCCGATAATCATGTAGTTCACCCCTTTGGGCAGCCCCTGGTAGCTGCACAACAGATTGTCGAGCACGGTCCGGGTGCGGAAATTGACGAAGAGACTCTTGTCAAACCGCATGTCGCGCATTTTTACGATCCGATTCATTGTCTTTGCAGTTTGTCGTTGAGACAAAAGTAGAGAACAGTACGGCCGAATCGCAGCTTATGTTCCCGGGTGATAGGGGAAAATTGCAGTCCGTGACGAAGCGGGGCAGATGAGTTTATCGGATGCGGTCCGGACAATAGCTCTTACGGAGGCAGGACGGACAATGGGCACCCGTCCAAACCGAGTCAAAATGGTCGGCTGCGGCATCAACCAACCCCGGTTCATCGGTCAGAATGCCCGCTTCAAAGTTGCGTTTGCCATCGCTTTTCATGCCGATGCCGGCACCTGTCAGGTTGGCCGAGCCGATGTAAGCCACCTCACAGTCGAAAATCATCATTTTGAAATGAATCCTTGGACATAACTTGCGTTTTAATCCACCCCACAAGGCGGGGTATCGATCGAAATCCGCCCTGAAATTAGGCCCAGGTTCCTTGGCATGCATTAATCGAACTTCTACTCCTCGCCGTACCAAGATATCCAAGACTGCAAGGAAAGGTTTACTCCCTATCCCAACCTTTACATACAGATCTTTGATGTCAGCAGTGCCAATCCACAGTGTATGTCTTATACGAGCCACACGACTCAATACTTCATTATAATGGTCCGTATCAGCAATATAGTTTATCATTTTACTGCATAACATTGATTTATCTTGGAAATAAATCCACTGAAAATGTTGTGTATGAATGTTATACACGTCTTCTGTTTTTACTGTCTTATTCGGATTTATTCAAACGTTCATCCAGGAAATCATAGTAAAATTGTACGGCTTCTAACTCTTCGAACTTACTTACTTTAACCGGATGTTCTTCAAAATTATAAATCTTTGCCCCCTCGATACCCAGTAAAAATGGAGAGTGTGTCGCTATAATAATCTGAGAATTATTATAATGAGCCATATAAAGGATAAGTTGAGATAATTTGTATTGCATTTCCGGTGACAAACTGTTTTCCGGTTCATCCAGTATGTAGACACCCTCATCTTCCATCAACTGCGAGAGTTGGAGAAAACTGTTCTCTCCATTGGAAAGTCCGGGCTCCTCATTGCCGAGTTTATCCTTAATGTAACTAGAGTAGGATTCTTTCTGAGTTTTTACAAAATCGATGTATTTGTGAACGTTTTCATCTGTTTCAAAGTCCAAATGACGGGGGTGTTTCAAATAACCTTCAATATCATATTCCCGTTTTGTATTTTTTAACTCCTGACAACGTTTTGTCAGTATATTGGCCTTCAATAGAATTTGTTCACGCTTGACTCGTCCGGCCAGTAAGGATTTAAAGATGTCGTCACTTGTTATGACGCGGGTTATATTTCCGATATCATATTTTGAAGAGCGTTCTCCTGTCAAATTAAACTCTTCACCGCACCATCTCAGATCTGTCTGGAATGAACATTTTTTCACATATTCATCCATATGGACACTGGTGTTGTAAGGTGCGCTACGTGTGGCTTTGACTTTTTGAGATATAACATTTAGCAAGGTTGACTTGCCGCAGCCATTCCCGCCATAGAAAATGGTGATCGGCCCAAAATCGATTTTATGCAGTCCAATTTCAGGAAAGATGGTAAAAGGATATACGGAATTGAAATAGGTATGACCGGGCACACTGGTATAGAAATAGTGCAGACTTTCTTCTTCCGATTCTCGTGTTGGCAAAATGAAAGATGTAAGGTAAATCATATTAGTTTGTTTTTATGAGAAATTAAAACAGGATACGTTCATTTTTTAAGTTGATAAAGAATCATTTATCGCCTTTGCAGACAGCTATTCGTTCGGGATCGTCTCCCAAACGGATCTCATCGTATTCAAACGGGATAAGTAGCTCCCCTCTTAAGGAAAACACTCCGAAGTGACCTGGCTTTCTTTTTCCTCGGAAAACTCGCCATGGTGCAGCTACAATCAGATCGGAATACTCCCTGTAGGGAATACAATAAAGAGCAGGAACAATATCCCTCGTCGAGCCGTCTGACTGAATTTGTATAATACCGGCATCCGATGTATTATTGAATTGCTTGTTGTCAATATGAATGATGATTAGATCGTCATCTCCGGCAATAGGACTGAATGTATAATATGCATGGATAATAATATTTCCAGATATATCTTTCAAACGCTCTCTTGACGAGTTGTTGTAGATACAAGTCTTGACATATTTTCTATTGAATGGGAATATATTATTATAAATGGGAGGAATAATTTCATGCCCATATTCATCAAGCATTCCACATTTGTCCCATTCTCCACCTCTGTATATGACATATTGTTTTGTTGGATATATCCATTCTACATCTGCCGGGAATTCGGGTATTCCTTTCGAAGCAATTATTTTGCCTTGATCATCAAGATAAACCCATTTACCATCTTTTTTTGCGAGGGTTGGTGCATCAATACCTCCGGCGTATATCTTTCCGTATTTTAAGGAGAAAGGGACAATCTGTTCTCCACTTGAGGTGAAGATTCCAAAACACCCGGTTTGCGGATTCTCCACAATAAAATTATTGCCAATACAACCAATGTATCTATACTTTTCCGGTATAATTTGCCGCCCCTTCCGATCTTGGATCCCATGGCGATATCGTTTGGTGCTGGTAAAAAAAAGTCCGTCATGTCCCGGAATAGGCCATGGCCTTCGATTCGGATCGATGGCAACCCATCTTCCGCTTTTGGTATCGAACAGCCGGTATCGAGGATTATACGATGCGGTTGTGCAGCATTGAATATATCGCTCATTGCTGAACCTCAATGTAGATTCCAAGAACTCCGGCTCAGCAACAATCTTTCCATCGCGATCAATGATACCGTAACGTTTATTCCTTCCTCTCCCAATTGCGAATACAGCATAACCGTTATGGATACCATAAAGGTCGGTAATGTTTTTGGGGGTAATAGTCATAGTAGTTGCATATTTGGATGATTATGATGCAAATCCTATTCGGCGTTTTTGTTGCAGGTTTTCAGTGGCAACTTTTCGGTCGGATCGTTGATCTCTTCGAACAAGATACGTTCAGCACGGTAACTTAACCAGACATAGACTACAAAGTATTGAATACGATTTTTAATTATGGCAAAGGTAAAATATGCTTATGCTGAATTGCAGCATAAGCAGCCGGTTCTTGCATTTTCCTGTATTTTCGCAGGTTCAATCGTACAAGGAAGATCCGTTGCAAGAGAACCGCTTCTCGATGTTGGCTTTTACCATCTTCTCCGAACCTCCGTAGTAGGTAATCTCCCATAGAAGCCCGGCCGTCAATTCCTGCGGCGTAATTCGCACGTTGGCATCCACAACAATCTCCATCCCCAAAATCTCGGACCATGACGCATGGAGTGCCACCGGGCCGATTGGGCGGCCGTTTTTCTTCTCGCAGACGAGGCAGTTCATGTCAACCATTGGGCTGCACCCTTCCCAACGGCAATTCAGGCAGATGTAATAACCGGACGGTTTATCGTCCAACGTCCGGATCTTGTAATAAGTTTCTCTCCATCCGTCCATGTTGATAGGACCGGCTGATTTTGGTTCATTGTTTTGCCATAAGGCGGCAAATATCGGATATATTTCAGCAAAGTCATATTGCATGAGTAGTTTGTGGAATGTCATACTTCTATTTGAATTCGATGAAAAGTTACCTTGCAAGGCAACCGACAATACAAAGTTCGTCGCAGGATATGCCAAATCAAGGCTAAATAGAATTATAACCGGATGTGTTCTGATTTGGCAGAGGCGAGAAATACATTTGTCTTGAAGTCGTAAATTATTCGGAAAAATGAATGAATGGGTAAACAAGATGAATGAACTGCAGGAGCAGCATAAGAAACGAAGGGCAGAGTGGCTGGCATCCGTGCCGCATGTAGATGAGTTGCTGGCTCTGCAATTGCAGGGAACTATCCCGAAGCAAATGCCGGGAGATGTTCAGATAAACGGATATTTGAGGGAGATCGCCCAAAAATTACACCGCGAATTGGACAAGGCCCGATATATATTGGAAAGGCAGGCGAAAGCCGGTGTCGTGACCATTCCGTATTATGCCGATGAATATCCACGCCATTTTTGCGGTTTGGGAGATGATGCACCTCCTCTCATCCATGTACTGGGAAATAGGGAACTGTTGAACCGAGAAGACAATGTGACAATCATAGGCTCCCGTGCTGCAGACAGGGACGGGCTGGCTGCGGCAAGCCGCATGGCCGAGCAAATAGGTGGTGCTGGACATGTCGTTATCAGTGGACTGGCTGAGGGATGCGATACGGCCGCTCATCGCGGCTGCCTTGATGCGGGCGGACAGACGGTTGCCATCGTGGCGTCGGGTCTAGATATTGTTTATCCCAAATCGAATAAAGCTTTGCAGGACAGAATTCTGGCAAATGGAGGGGTTGTTCTGTCGGAGCACCCCTTCGGCGTGAAAGCCAACCCGACGAGGTTGGTTGCCCGCTGCCGGATGCAGGTGGTGTTGACCCAATCCGTTATCGTGGCCCAATGCCCTGTAGTCAGCGGAACCATGTATGCCGTGCATTTTGCTCAGGAATATAACGAGTATTCCTACGACGGATGGGAGAGCAGTATTTATGCGGTGTCGTTCGCCGAGTGGAACGAACGGAACTCCGGCAATGAATATCTGTTGGACAGCGATCGGGCGGTTCCGATTATTCCGGGGCAGCGGCTTGCATTGGATGACTACAACAGGCTTGTGTTGGAATAACCTGATCAAAAAACACTTGAAGAGGGATAGTATGGGTAAATTATCCCTGCCAGGAAGTATCTTATTCAACTTGAATGCGACTGAAACCGGCAGGTAATATGCAAGGGTATGAACCTCTTTCTTCTGACTGGGTTTCAGTAGAAACATCCATGCCGGATTACAACGCTGGCTATAGACTTTTGTATGTCAAAGGTAAAATATGCTTATGCCGAATTGCGGCATATGACTCAAAAGAACAAAACCAAATGATTAAAAATTTATTCTTATCAACTGAGCTGTCGTTTGGCATATCCGATTGATAGATTTGCAGGAAAAAAGAAATGAAGCAGACAGTTATATCCTTAGATCTGGAGGATCTTTTTACGATGATGGGTGAAAGCACCACAAAATTGTTTTCCGTGTGCATGCTGTCTGCCGATACGGGAACTGGCCTCTGTGCTGAAGTCCGGGCACATTTTGCCGAACAAGAAATCAGACCTTGTGGGCGTATGGCAGTGCGTATAACCGCGGCTCCGGGGTTTACACTGGATGAAATCCAACAAATATTAAGTACCATACGCGACCTTTGCTCGGAAGATCTGATATGGGGCTTCGAGTCGGATGATACAGCCGATCGGATTACGACAGACATGCTTTTTGAGGTAGAACCATTATAATGGAATAACATGAATGATTTTGCGGCAATAGATTTTGAAACGGCCAACAGCCACCGCAAAAGCGTGTGCAGTGTTGGGATTGTGATAGTAAAAAAACAGAAGGTATCGGATACGTTTTATGAGTTGATACGCCCGGCTCCGAATTATTATTGCGATTGGGCCACGGAAATTCATGGTTTGACTTATCATGATACGGCTCACGCTGATCCCTTTCCTGTGGTATGGCAGAAAATAGCCCCGGCCCTTACGAATTTGCCCTTGGTGGCACACAACAGTTCGTTCGACGAGGGTTGCCTGCGGAGTGTTTTTGAATATTACGGAATGTCGTATCCCGACTATGAGTTTTTATGTACGTGCCGACAATCGCGCAAAGTATTTCCGGAACTACCTGACCATCGACTGGATACGGTTGCCGGACACATCGGGTTCGATCTGAAGAATCACCATCACGCCCTGGCCGATGCATTGGCTTGTGCCGAGATAGCGAAAATAATCCTGTGAAATAGCGAGATTATGAAAATATCAGGATAATAATAAATGCCATTTGACAGAAAAACGTTATATTATTTAATCCATTTCATTTTTAGACCCATGGCAAACTTCTATTGTGAATACTGTGGACAAAAGTTTTCCTCAGTATCGTCCCTGACAGCTAACTCTTGTGCGCGGCATCCTAACGGCCCATTAAAAGGCAGGCATAAACTCTATGAAGGAAGTGAAAAGAACAAATATACCTGTAAATACTGTGGACAATCGTTCAATAGTATTTCTTCGATGACTGCAGCCAATTGTCCACGACACCCTAATGGCTCTTTAAAGGGCAAGCATGCTCCGGCTTTGTAACCGTGTTATAATCAAAGAAGAATCCGGCTTATTCAGCCGGATTCTTTATAAATTCCGCAAATTCCGTTTCTACTTGTTGGCAGAATTGGTCTGCCAACGATTTGCCGGTAGATTTGTCCATGAGGAGGTTGAAACAGTAAAATCGCTTTCGATCGTCTAGCCCATTCTCAAGAGGAGTAGGGCGTATTTTGTACGTCCAATCCTCATTCATCAGATAAATCTCATACTCTGCCGAGCTGCCTCCTTGGTACCATTGCAGATGCAAAGGTTCTCCGTTCTCCGGATAATAGACAAAGTTGATATTCAAATCGCCCCAGAATACGACATCTTCGTCTCCATATTCGTCCTTTGGTATAATTATCGGTTCGTTCTGGTCTGTCAGTTTTATTTTTCCTTCATTCTTCAATTCATTCAGACATTTGTCGCGTTCTTGATAACTCAACATGACTCCGTATTTCCTTCCACAGTAATATAGAGCATCATGTGGACTTCGAATATACATATCCAGACCTTGTGCGTTTTCTGCTACAAGATGTTCGATCAATGACTTGCTGGACAAAAGCCGCAACTGCCTGTCTTCTTTCCTCTCTTTTGATGGTCCGACTCTCATCAACAGATAATGAACCGGCTTTGCATACACATATTTGTTGTCTCCGACCACCTTTGTCAGAATCTGATCTTTCCAGGTGCTGGCTTTGCCGTTGAATATTTTGGCATTCCACCAGAATTGCGAACCCCAATTATCGCAGTAGCTGTATAGAGTCTGCATGGCATCCACGATTTTGTCGGCCTTAACTCCGTCTTTGTCGAACAGTTGTTGGGCAGTATCCCTTTTCGTGTCGAAATTGTTCCAATCCGTTTCGCCCTTTTCGTCGTTGAACAGAAAGGCAATAGCCCCTTTGAAGAAGACGGTCTTTTCGGCTTCATGAATTGTATCTTTCCAGGCGGGATCTTGTTTAATTTGTTTGGCTTTTGCGATTTCTTCGAGCAGTTGTCTGCGCCCGAATACGTCATCATTTATCTGTCCCTCGTTTAGCGCGGCCAGATAAGCAATAATATCTTTGCAGGCTATATCTGGTGCTATGTAGTTCTCTCTCTTCGGTAGCTTGTTGAGTCCCTTGTCGAAAAACCGAATGGCGCCGACACTCTGTTTGCTGTCCAGGTAACTGTTTTCTACCATATTCCAGACAAAATGTATCCAATCCTCCAAATTTTCCGTTTCGACCTTCTCGCAGTTGGTAAGATAAACGCAAATGGCATGAAACACGACTTGTTGCTTCAGAGTGATTGGAACAGGGGTATTCGTATTGTCGTCTGTCGCATATCCGGGAATGAAGCTGAAGATTTTGTTTGCCTTGTCGCTCTCCCCATTCTCGGCCACTTCTTCCCAATAGGGCATGAAAAGTGGGTTTATTGCCTGTAGTTTCTGTTTGTTATTATTATAAAGATCGCACATGCGATTGAGACACTTGCCGAGCGCTTTTATACATTCGGTTTTAAGTGCCGGTTCGTAGATGGAGATACTTTGGTAGCGGTAGTGGGAGCCTTTCCCTGTTTCAGCCGCTGACAGTACTTTGTAGAGGTCGCTGGATATTACCTTATCCGCACTCCCGTCCGTATTGGCGATGTACCAGTTAAGAAAGAAGCGGTTGAGAAAACTCATGTATATCTCGTCGATATGGCAGTCTGTCGAATGATAGTGCCAAAACAGGTCTGTCCATCGGGTATCCAGTAGCAGGCTGAAACTCTCATCGCTCATATCATTTTCCGGAATGAGGTGTTCCTTGTCGGATACCTTGTATTTCAGAAGGTCTACCTTGAAATTCTCGAAGTCTGTCAGCGCCTTGCCACGTGCGTTCATCTTAATATAAAGATCGTCGGTGAGCGGCATGTTCTTGTCTTCCATGTTCAACAGGTAGAAACTGATGGGGGCATCCTCACCCTTTAATCGCTTCAGCAGCTCTTTAGCCTTTTCTTTTGTAAGGCCTGTTTTGATACAGTATTCTTCAATGCCGTCGGTAATATCCATCTTGTTGCTGTCCGAAATATCCGTCCCATTCAGCATGCGCAGCATCGACTGGATGGTCGGATCCTGCTCGTAGGCCGAGTAGAACCAGGTTTGGTTGCGTACAAAGGTGGCTATACCGTGCGTCTGCGGCTGATAGGACTTGGTGACGCCGCAAAGTTTCTGGCAGAATGTTCTGGAAGAGATTCGCGTCTCGTAGGAGAATCTTTCAAGCACCTTCTTGTCTTCAGACAACGTTCCGGCGCACAATGCCAGATACCAGTGAAGCAGCCATAGAGTAGTAAGACGTTGTTGGCCGTCCAGTGGATAGAGCGTATTGTTTTCCACGCTGCCATACACAAAGTCAAGTACCAGGGTCTTGGTATTGTCTGTCAGGGCGTCGAATAACTGCCCGAGAAAACGCTCGCGCAGAAATTCATTGCCTTCCCGTCCCTGGGCATAATCGCGTTGGATGATAGGTATGACTATCTTTTTTTCTTGTAGAAGTTTCCAGAATGAAACCTTATCGTTGTTTTTGCTCATGACAAAAAATCTTTAAGAACCTCTATTATGTTGTCTTTGTAGGCCTCGGCATCGGCTTGGGTCCATGCATTTGGGTCGAAAGAGACCGTGTTGTAATATTTAAGGAATACGTACTTGGTGCATGGTGGAATGAACGATGATGATCCATTTTCGACTGAACCTAAAACAATCTGCCCATTTTCGATAATGGTCGGCGGATTGAACTTTTCCCCTTGGTCCTTGCCGATGATAACCCTGCGTTTGGCCGGGAAAATGGCGTTACCATAACTCCGGTTGGTCGATGAATCCAACAGGGTGAAATTCCATATTTTGTTCTTTTCATTCTGGCTCAATCGGTCATTACCACCGACATCTTCTATTTGATGTTTCAGTTCAGTAAATGCCTTGTCGCGTGCCGTCTGTTTGGCTGAATCCTCACTTTGTTCGTAAGCTGCGTATTGCTTGAAAAATTTTTGAATTTGGCCTCGAATGGTCTTGTCTTGAAGACCAAAATAGGCGTTGAGCAACCATTCACGCTGCGATTGAATATTGTCCAAGCCATTCTCGGTATTCGAATCGATGTGCTCCACATCCCACCCTTCTAATTTGTATAAATGGAATGGGAACTTGTAGAATACTCCGTTTTTGTACTTTGCATTGGCGCTCAATATCCTGTTCTGATTGATGACCGTCTGCAGGTTGTGCAACAACAGGATGGGGCGACAGTTTGTCTTGCTTCCACCCTTAAATTGGGAGCCTTCCTGCTTGACTTCGTAAACCGTATTTTCTATATCCTTGTATGGAATGGTTTTCTTGATTTCTTCTGTTAGGTATTTTTCTATGAATCCGGATTTATTATCAGAGTCGTTCCATTGTTTGTAGATCTCATCAACCCTTCTGCCCATACATATCAGATAACCGATATAATGGTACAGTTCCATATCGTCGAACCACTCTTGCAAGGTTTGGAATATTTCCCGTACTTTTTCCCAAATAGTGCGGACAGCTTGTGCCAACGAAATTTCTTTCTGCTTCTGCACGGCAAGATAGTGGTAGAAATAGCGGAATGTTCTGAATTCATCGGATGTGTCTTTCTCATCCTTGCATCCCAACATGTCGCAACGGCAAATCATATCGAAAACATAATCGATACGCGTGGGGCGTTCATCGCCGGGGGCATTGAGAAAGAGCCAGAACTCATTGGACTGGAGCGCGTATTCGATGACGTCCCACTCCATGGCTATTTCCTGCTGCCAAAGTCTGATTTTATCATCGTCGCTGCTGCCAAAATTGGATTTGTTTAACAGCAGGGCCTTGATCAACTCGGCGTTGGTCAATGAAATCTTTCCGATATTCAGTCGGGTGAATACCTCTTTGGGATCCTCTTTGGTTTCATACCAAATAAATTTCACTCGATGGAGTAAAACATTTTGAAAGCGCTCTTTTTGCTTTCCGTCGATTTCCTTTAGCCATTCATCGATTTTTTTGTAAGCCTCGTAAATATGATAAAAGTCGATGTTTTTTTCTGCTTCTTTTTCTGCTTCTGTCGTTGTGATTCCATTCAGAAACTCAGCACTATCTTCTCTTGTTTGATATGTAATCTCATAAAAGCGATGATGTCTCAGCACCTCCAAAATTAGGCGTATGGTTGTCAGCCGTTGCTGTCCGTCTACAACTTCCCATTGTCCGTTCAAAATGCGTTTTACTTCATCCAGGTCTTTGGCTGCGTGCACCCTGTCCAACAGTTGCTCCTCTGATGATCTTTTGATAACCACCAAAGGTTGCAGGCAGTAGATGCCGGCATTCTCTTTTTGGCTGAACTCGAAAATGTCATTCAGCAGATCTTCTACTTGCCGTCGTGTCCAACGGTATCCACGCTGGTAATCGGGAATGTAAAATGCCAGATTTTGCAATTCGGCTACGGATTTCAGCTCCAATGTATTCATGTCAGTAGTTTTATAATCCGAATTCTGAATAGTAAAGTTAAATATTTTCATTGTAAATATCAATCATGCAACAATATGTCGATAGCCTGATCTGCATCTTTCTTTTGTAACCCAATCATTCTGTCGGTTCGGACAAAATGAGATTCGTGTTTGGGTAGGGCAATCTCTTCGTCATCAAGTATCACATAGGAGGTACATTCAAGATGTTTTCTCAGCCAGTGTTCGATCTCAAATCCTTTGTGACATATAAAATCACCGTCACAATGCATGTCCAGAATCTCCTGGAAGGTCAGGTTGGGAATTGCACCGTCAATTCGACCGGGATATTGGCGGTTTTCCCACATTCCCTTCAGACTGTTCAATACCGTCTCATCCGTTTCTCCTTCAAACGGAATTTTCCAGGAAGAAGAGATGATGATATGTGCGTCGGTAGCCTCGATGATACGCCCCAGTTGAGCGATACATTCCGGAGCAAACAATACTCCGAACCGATCCCTCCATGCCTGTCCGCGATCCGCCAATTGCTTCGGATAATAAAAGGCATTCAGTACTCCGTCGAAATCTAAAAAGATAGCGTTATTCATCCCTCATTTTCTGAAATATGCTGCAAATATGTGTGCTCCCTATGCCAATTCGCGGCATAGCTGTAAAACTTTATTCGATGATATTATTTAGTTGCAATGATTTTCAGATGAAAAATCCATTAATATCTGTCGACGAACAGATTAATGGCCGAGCCATTCCGCATGGTCGGAAATTGTTTCGATTACTTTTGTGTCCATTCCTTTTATGATCACAGTTTTGGGGTGGCAATAAAAATTTATCATGGCTATGATATTATTTCAATCTTTTTTGCATGAAATTTTTTGTTGATGTCGTTACGCTTAAAACAGGGTCCGTTCGTTTTTCAGGTTGATGAAAAACCACTCGTCGTCTTTTCGGGTGGCAATGCGTTCGGGATCGTCGCCCGAACGAATGTCGTCGTATTCGAACGGCACGAGCAGCTGTCCATCGAGCGAGAAGATTCCGGTACGGAAAATGGGCTTTGCACGGCTGCGCATGAACTCCCGCTCGGCTGCAACAATCCACTCCGGACCTTGATTGTCCATAATCGGAATGGCATATTGAAGCGGGATTACCTCCGTAAGGCTCCTGTCGATCCCGATATGTATCAGGCCGCAGTCGTTGTATTCCGGGTTCGTGCTCCGAGCCGCACGAACAATGATCAGGTCATCGTCGGCTTCGACGGACTCAACACCGCATTCCGACATCGGCATAACCTGACGGCCGTTGCGATCGACAAGACCGGCACACGGACGATCGCTCACCTTGCCCAATTCATATTGGAAGTATTTCCTGTTGAACGGGCGAATATCCCCATATATTGGCGGGAGTATCTCCTTGCAGTCTGCGGCATCGAGTATGCCGCACGGCGATGCGTATCTATCACCGTATCCGTAAACGATGCGATCGCCGTAGAGCTCTGCCCATTCCGTACCGTCGGGCAAAACGATTTCGGAAATCCGTTCCCCGCGGCCATCTATGTAATACCATTTGTCGTCCTGTTTGGCAAGAGGACGGTCATTATTAGGCCATACATATTCAAAACGGAGCGAAAACGGGACAGTCTGCTCGCCATCGGGCGTGAAGATCGCCCAATATCCGGTATGCGGATTTTCGACGATGAAATTATCGCCTATGAGGCCAATACGTCCGTATTTCTCGGGAATAATCTGACGACCTGTCCGATCTTGAATCCCGCAGCGATTTTGTTGGGTATGGGTATAGAAAAGGCCGTCATGTCCCGGTATGGGCCATGGCCTTCGATTCGGGTCGATGGCAACCCATGTTCCGTTTTCGGTGTCGAAAAGCCGATATTGGGGATTGTTCGATGAAGTAGTGCAGCACTGGATATACCGCTCAGCAATACCCATGCGCCATGGGAAGCCGCGAAACACGGGTTCGGCGACAATCCTGCCGTCGCGGTCAATGATGCCATAGCGTTTGTTGCGTCCGCTACCGACAGTAAATTCGGCATAGCCGTTGCGGACTCCTGACAGGTAGGTAATTTTACCCAGTCCCAGTTTCAGCGTCATTTCTTATCCTCCTTTCCAGAATCAGCCGGCACAGGACCTTCAGAAGATAAATTCGGTTTGCCATATTCATGTCCTTTGACCTTCAGGGATGGCAGCAAATTGTTGTTTGTCCAAAGGCCGCATCCGATATTCTTCATGTTATCACGCAGCCACTCGGGTTCGAGGATTTCCAGCTCTCCGTCAAGATTCGCCGCGTGTGAGAGCAGTTCCTGTTGAAAATCGAGCGTCGGACGCAGTCGGAACTCGAAGATGGAATCCTCCTCCGAGATGACGGTCTCGCGCTGCGATGCATGCAGCGGCAGTGTGCGCAGGTATTGGCGTTGAATGCCCTGCACCCGGACACGCACCTGCTCGACGGGGTAATCCTCATCGACGGTTATCCCGAACGAATCGGAAAAATAGGCTTGAGGATCGAAATCTTCGGGCAGGGTGAAGGGGTGGTCGGTAGTTTGCAGGCTGACGATCCGGTCGAGCGAGTAGATGCGCAGTCGTCCGTCGGTCACGCTCCGGGCCACGACATACCAACGTTGTCGAAAGACCTTGGCACAGAATGGTTCTACCTCGAATTGGGACGGCTTCTCGTCCCAAAAACTTTGGTAACTCATATCCATGGTCAGGCTGTCGCGCATCGCCTCGATGATCTGCGTCAGGAAGCGCTGTCCGGATGGAATCTCCTCGAAGAGGATGCGCCGTTTGAGGTGATGGCTCTCGTTGATGAGGTGGTTCACGGCAAAGGTGTTCAGCAACCAGGTCCGCACGCCGCCCCGCTCCATGTCCTCGGCATGCTCGATGTAGTAGAGGTATCCGGCCCGACGGTCGCATTCGATGTTGATGTCGAACATCTGCTGAATGGCATTTTTGTGGTTGTGGAAGGTCTTCAAGGGAAGTTCCTCGCCGGTCTCGTTAAGCGACGAACGCTGCCAGCGCTCGTTGATCTCTTCGAACGATATACGCCCTGCGCGGTAAATCGTATCGACCAGCCAGACATAACGGTTGAACAGCACGGCGGTATTACTCTTCGATGAGTCGCGTGATTGCTTTTTTTCTGATTTCATATTTTCTGTTTTTCCATTTGTTTTTACTCTCCGAACCCGGCCCATACTTCGACTATCAACACCCATCCCAACCGGTTCAACGTATCGGAGTCGAACACAATCTCCGGTGTGCCGCCCGTCGCTTTATGCAGACTGTCGAGAATGGAGGAAGCCTCTTCGCAAGTTACACCGTATTTTCGGGAACTGCAAAAACGGACGAACAGGTGCCGGCATCCGCGCAGGGCGGCAATCGCCTCGGCTCGGGTCTCAATGTTGCGGCATATCAGTTCCTGCCGGTTGTCGGCCCTGCACGGATCCGATTCGAACCAGAGCCTCTGTACGGGCAGCCGGCGTTCGAGATAGCTGCGGGTCTCTTCGGGAAGAGTCTGCCAGCGCTTCGGTGCGGTCCAGTAGAGCCAGTCGTATTGCGAATCGAGCGAATTGCTTATGGCGGGACATACACATACAAATGTGGAATCCGCGGGTTGCCGCCACTCCTTTTTCCATTGGTTCCAGATGGCTCTCCATTCCGTTCCGTATCTCTCTGCGACCCAGACCAGCCAGCGGGCCAGCGCTTCCGCTTCGGAAATCTGTTGATCGGGGTACAACTTGAGCAGAATCGTCCTGCGAGGATTGGCTCCCGGATAGTTGCGGCTATGCAGCAGCGAGAGATGCCATTTCCCTTTCCAATACCAAAGATAGAACTTGATACGCAGAACCGATTGCCGCGGAAAATGCTCGAGCAGCGACTCGTAGCATTCCTTGTATTTTTCCATCGGCACTTTATGCCTCGACAAATGACAGGTACGAATCCAGCGGTCAATCTCCGGCCATTCATGGCTGTGCAGTAAGCGGTGTATGCCGATTCTCTTACTTATGCTCATGGTGGTTCCCGTGTTTTTATCGGCGCGAATATCCCGATGGCTTCAGCCGCCGGTCCGCACGGTCCAATTCAGACCGTGATCTCCCGGGCCAACTGCAATGTGCGCTCTTCGACAATATTGCTCCATAGGATCGATCTCCGCAATGCGGACGCCGGAATATAAGCCCCATAACGTTCCAGAAATTCATAATTGAAGAGACCGCGTCTATCATACCGGTCTATCAAGAACTTCCAATCCCATCTGTCGATAAAGCGGTCGATGAGTTCATAATCGAGATCAAAACAATCGTTGCGCGAAAGCTCGCCCCAGTTCCAGTATTCCTTGAAACGTTCCAACATCTCGGCGGTCAGAATACATTGATGTGTGACATGCGAAAGCTGGTCCCAATCAATAAAGTGTTTGAACTTTTCCAGCATCGATGCGGTCCAGACCATATTGTCGTTCACGGACACCGCTTTCCAGTCGACCTTGTCCTGGTACTTTTCGAGCAACTGCTCGCTCCACGGAAATTCTCCCGAAAGTTGCCGCCATGCATCCTCGTCCAAACTCTGATGCATGAAGTTGTCGTCGTTCCATGTCTTTTCATTCTGCGGCGTGATGTTGCCGTTTCGTTCGTTGTTTGTCATATCCGTCTGTTTTAATTGGTTTACGTTGCAAAGATAAGGTTCACTTATGTCAAATAATGACACACATTGTGTTCACTGTAATTTTTTCAGAAACTTTTTACGAGCAACAGTTCCGCCTCCACTCCGAGGTCGGACCGTGTTCCAGTGGCGCTCAACACCTGCGCATGGGGCGGAAGCAGCGCAACAAGGCGACGGAACGCTTCCCGTTCGTCAGGCTGCAGCGGATGTTCCGGGGCAACGGACAATACGGCTACGATCCGTGTGTAGCGGTCGCGATTTTCATCCACCGTAGCATAGCGGGCCAGAATTTCATGCAGATAAGCCATCCGCTGTGAAGGGTCATAGGCCCTCGAGTGATAGTCCGGCTCGTGAACCAGTTGCGTGCCGGGCAGATAGGCGAGCTGCTCGCGGCTGATCTCCGTCGTACGTGCCAGGATTTGCCGGATCGTGTTCTCTACGCAGCCCATGCGTTTCAACTGTTTGATCCGCACCTCCTGCCGGTGGTCGCGCATCCGTTTCGGCCGGTTGCGGCGACTCTGGCGATGGTGGTATATTTTCCACTCTTCCGTCGAAAGGGCATGGAAACGTCCGGGACGTTTGCGTGCATAGTTTCGGAACTGTGCGTCTTCCAGCCGTTTGGCCTGCTCTTCATAGGGATTTCGCGGAGCCCTGTAGCAATCGAAATAGTCGCTTTCGTCGGGACGGAACCCGTAGAAGGTAAGGCTCCACAGGCAACGGGCCGCAAGTTCCGCATCGGCGATATGTACGTCGTCCGCCACATCCAATTGCGCCCCGAGACAGTATTCCCAGCATTGTCCCTCACAGTTGCTGATATAGATATAGGGTTTGCCCCCGTATTTGACATCATTGTTGCACCATGCAATCCGGATGGTGCCGTCGTTGTCCACGCTCTCCGTATGGCGCAGGATGTCATAGGCCTCCTTGTACCAGGGAAGCTGGGTAGCGTGTCGGGGGTAAATGCGCAACAGGTGCGGAACAATGCTGTCGAAATCGCAGCGGGCAAGCAGTTCTTTTAGTTTCATAATTCTATTTGTTTTGAAAGGTGTCATACAGTCTGCGCAGGTATGCGTCAACCCGTTTTATTATATTTCAGAGCACCCGCTACCATTACATCATTGTCGAAAGCCTTGTCATGGGTGTCGATCAACGCCTTGCAGTCGGGTGCGGCGTTGTGGCGGCACATCCATCTGGCAGCTGGTCAGCACCGTCAAGTTCGGTAAAACGCATCATATCTTTTAGAAAACGGAGTTTAATATCAGTAACGTCACCGTTACGATGCTTGGCAATGATCAACTCGGTCACACCTGCTATGTCCATGCCGTTTTCATCGACGGTCATGCCGTAATATTCTGGACGGTGGATAAAGATGACGAGATCAACATTCTGCTCAATGTTGATGGCTTTCAAATAGTTTAAGTCACTCAACTTCGGTCGTTTATCGGCTGTTGACAAAGATCTGTAGACATTGGAGAGGACGATGATCGGCAGATCGAACTCTTTGGCGATGGCCTTAAGCGAACACAAGATGGCAGCAATCTCTTGCTCGTGGTTCCTTTTGTTGTCGTGGCGGCCAAGGGTCATAAGCTGCAGATAGTCGATTACGATCAATTGGATATCGTGCTGTGTCTTGAGTTTCTCGACTTTAGATCGGAACTCGGTGATGCTCAGCGCAGGGGTGTCGTCGATGAAGAGCGGGGCGTTGGTCAGGGGCGAGGTTTCCAGATGCTTCCTTTGATCTGGAGTCAGTTGGCCGTTGCACAGATTGCGAAAATTGAGTCCCGATTCGGCAGCTAACAAACGCATCTTCAATTGTTGTGCGCTCATTTCGAGCGAGAAGTAACCAACGGGCTTGTTGTAGTCTATTGTTATGTTACGGGTCATGGAAAGCGCGAAGGCTGTTTTACCCATACTGGGCCGTGCGGCAATGATGATCAGGTCAGATGGCTGCCAGCCCATCGTCACGCGGTCAAGAGCCATAAAACCAGAAGGTACGCCATTGAATGCGCTTTTGTTTCTGGCATTCTTTTCATAGGGATTCCGCGAAGTTTTATCGGAATAGTCGCTTTTGTCGGGACAGGCCCCGTAGGAGGTAATGCTCCTCAGGAAGCGGACAATCAGTTCTCTCAGTTTCATGATTCTGTCTGTTTTTGGAGGGTGTCATATAGTCTGCGCAGGTAGGCGTCGACCCTGCCGTCGTCGTTGAAGCAGTCGTCTGCTCCGCCCCAAAGCGAGGGATGCACCGTGTCGGGAAACAAGTGGGAGGTACGGACCATGATGTATTGGCCGAGGCGGAGTTGTTCCGGGCGGTGTGCCGCCTCGGTGCGCAGTTTGTCGCGGAACTCTTCGAACGAACAGTGCTCCCACCATTTCCACCGGCTGCCGCTCTGGTCGACAATGTGCTGATGCGTTACCTTTACCTCGCACCGGAAATCATTCATCCGCAGCAGGTCCGGAATGGAGTAATATTTGTGCGTGCAGATGTCGTGCACGGCATAGCAAAGGCAGATGTGTTCGAACGCAGGGTGCCTCAAGGTCCCTTCGGCCCAGGTTGTACCGTCGTTGAGCGAATCCTCGAACCCCAATTCGGCATCGCTCTGCTCCGGGATATCTTTCGGTTCCCAGCTCTTGCACCCGGTCTCCTCGATGGCTTCCAATTCGAAGCCCTCGGCCTTGCGCATGTAGAGCCAGTCGATAACCTGCAACATCCGGCAGAAGTCCGAACCGTAATACCCGTCGTTCGACATGGGCAACACGGCGGTCTCGTCGTCGCAGTTGTATTTTAAGGAACCTTCTATCACCACGTCGTCGTCAAAGGCCACGTCCCGGGTGTCGGTCAGCACCTTGCGATAAAGTGCGGCACTGCGGCTATACATTTGTCGAGAGAGTTCCAGCAGCCGGTCATTTACCTGCTCCATTCGCTCTACCTCTTCCGACGTGCCCGTGAACATCCGGTTGAGCAGTCCCTGCCGTTGACAAATCAGATTGCCGACTCGTTCCATCTTTTTCTCCGAGACATGTTTGGTTATCAGACGGTCCATGTCAGTTCCCGTAATCTTCAGTATGGCAGCCTCGATGCTGCACACTCGCCGACGCAGACGGCGCATGGCCCTGTCGTCGGGTTGCGCGGATTCCTGCTCGCATTGCAGACGCTTGGCCAGACGCTTTACCCTCCGTGTGCAACCCCATGCATTTAGACGCAGCTCAATCCGATGAAACCACGACTGCCGGCGGTTCCGAAATCCGCCTATGTATACGGGTTGCTCATCCCCTTTGTCACGTGAGCCGTTGATCCGCATCAACTCCCAGACACAGTAAGCCGCCCACTCTGCATCTCGGAACGACAGCCGGTACTTTTCGACGTTAGATGCCAGACAGGCTGGCAGGCTGGCTCCGAATGCATGATCGGCAACATAAAAGTCCCGATAATCGACCGTATCATGGGTAATGTCGCCCCAATCTTCCGTATAAATCTTATCCGGATTCGGAAAGAAACGGAAAGTAACCGGAAAAATCCACCTGGCAGGGGCCGTATCCCGCAACCGTTCGAACAGCCGCTCGTAGTCGGCGAGTTTTGTTTCGGGTCGCTCCGGCAGATGCCGTTCAATATACGGTTTCAAATCCGCCCATTCGACCTTATGTATGAGTTCGCAAAGTGTCATCGTTTTTCTTTGTATTGATTATGCGCCAAAAATAATCAGAAGATAAGCCAAATCGCGACATAGGTTTTACGGCCGAAATAATTGTCCCCGGGGATGACGTTATCTGCTATTTCTGGGTTTATGTCGCGATTAGGCATAAGAAAATCGTTATTTTGTATCTTCGTAGTGATTGTCGAATCTGAAAAACGAACACCATGCAATGGTTGGATTTGAGCGAGCGCCCCGACAACATCATCGCCTGCGGCGACGTCCACGGCGAATTCGAAGCACTTGCCGAGAAGATTACCGAATACGGCATTTCCGACGCGACGGTTGTCGTGGCCGGGGATTGCGGTTTCGGATTCGAACCGTGGCGCTTTTACGACCGGCTCTATCGGGAAAGACTGCACACCCGCTTGGAACAGGCGAATGTCCTGCTGCTGATGGTACGGGGCAACCATGACGACCCGCGGTATTTCGATGGAGAGATGATCGACTATCCCTGCATGAAGACGCTCCCCGACTATACGGTGGTGCATACCCGTTCGCACAACATCCTCTGCATCGGGGGTGCAGTATCGGTTGATCGCAACTTCCGCCTCTCGATGATGGACATGCACCGTATGCAGGGCAAGAGGTGTCTGCCGCTTTATTGGCGCGACGAGGCGTTCCGATACGACGAGCGGGAACTCGTCATTCTGATCGATGAGGATGTGCGGATCGATACTGTCGTTACCCACAGCGCCCCGTCGTTCTGTCCGCCCGCGGCGAAACGCGATCTGGAACACTTCTGCGCAGGCGACGAGTGGCTTGCCGACGACATCAGGCACGAACGCCGTGATCTGGAACGGCTTTACCGTTGGCTCACCGTGCACGGATATCCGCTACATGCATGGTATTACGGCCATTACCACGCTTCGGCGACCACCGTCAATGACGGCACAATATTCCACCTGCTCGACATCATGGAGATGAAAGTCATATGAGTCGATTACAGGAACTCTTACAGGCAGGAATTGTACAGCGAAAAGAAAAAATAAGAGTTTTTCTCTTTGGACTTATATTGAAGTTATAAAGGGAAAATCAGTTTCGTTTGGTTTATTAGCTCTATATATAGGTTAAATTAAACTAAACTGCATTTAGGCAGGAGAGGATGACTGCCTGTTGATGAAAAATAGTAGTACCCTTGTATATGTAGCGATGTAGCCATTGATTTATGTAATGTGTTTTCTTTTGGCTGCACAACATCTTAATGAAATCGGAAATTCTGCAAAGGGATGAGTGGTAGGAAATCTGTTTGTTGGAATACTCCAAGTGTCACCAAGTGAAAAGAATGAAACCTAATGAAACAAAAAAATCAAAGAATCGCAAAAAAGCACATTCTTGTTCCCATTTTGTTCCTTAAAAACAGAAGTGATTTTATACTCAATTGATTTATATTGTATTGTAAATTAGAATCCAGTATTTTCCAGATTTATAAAGTAAATTACTTATATGTCAGAATATGAAACTTCATAATAATCCGATACATCCTGCTTTACCAGACGTGCAGGTTGCTATAAGTTACAGCGTATTATATAACGATTATGATAAGGTTGATCCATATTTATTGATTAAGGATATTCCTACTCTTGCTTTGTTAAATTTTGTGGTAACACTACAAAATAAGGTATTGTATGCTATCTCGGATTTTACCACTCAGAAACAGATGATACAGGAAATGTGTCCATGGCTTGATGCAAAAGCAAGACGTAAGGCTTGGCTATTTCAGAAAAATAATAATATGCCGTTGCTAATGTCATGTGACACATCTTTCTTAATGTTTCGGCTTGCTTTGTCGAATTACGTGCCATTTGAACCTGATGATAATATATTAGATTTATGTCAAGATGAGATGGAAGGAGCGTATAAAGCTATTTTATATTGTAATCAAATATGGACGGATATAGGTTGGTCTAACGATTGTGGTAAAAAAATTGATCCTGAGAAAGATCCTCTATTTCTTGCAAAAGTTTCAATGCGTGTAGATTTGCCGATCGTTGAGTTTAAATTACATAAGGATTTTAGAACACAGTTTTATAAGGCTATTCAGTTTTTTAAATTTTGCGAAACAGATCCCGTCTTTTCAACTTATTTGCCGAAGTTTTATTCAGACCACAAAACAGGACATTGGAGAGAATACCTATTACAACTTTTCTTTTTTTTAAAAGCATCTCTTAAGAATCAATATATTTTATTGGATAATTCTAATAACCCTTTGCCAATATCGGTACATTCTTTTTTCGGCCAATTTGTAATAGATACGAAAGCTGATATTCTTAAAGAACTATGGAATAGTAATCAAGGAATGGCTTATCTTCGCGATCATTTTCTTTTAAGAGTATCAGATAAAATATATCTTTTATTAAATGTAAATCTTTTGGTGGATAAGATGTATCAAGGGATGAAGTTTGATTTCTTTAAAAGTATAAAAAAACATGGCTTGTTAACGAAGGATGGGAAGAAATATATTAATTATCCACATTTTAATAGCGTGTTAGGAGAAGTATTTTCTGAACCTAAGATGTTGTATCCATTTTTGCATAAATGCTTTGATGGCATTGCTGACAAATTGATTGAAGGTGAAACTCTCAAAGCTAATGGAATGACAGGTGCACCTGATTTCTATATGCGTGAAGGAGATACTCTATTTTTGTTTGAATATAAAGATTTGACTCTTGGCGATTCTGTGAAATTCTCACAGAATGAGGAATTCATAAAACGGCAGATTTTGGAACGCATTTGTTATGATGGTATTGATTCAAATGGAAAATATAAACGTAAAGGAGGCGGACAATTATTGGCGACAATTGATGATTTGCTCAATAAACAGTCTTTTGATCAATATGATAGTGAAGTGAATCTTATAAAGAAAATTTGCCCTATAATTGTGACAACAGATTCAGCCTTTTCATCTCTCGGTGTCAATGCTATAGTAATCGCAGCATTTAATAAAATATTAAATGAAAAAGGCTATAAATTTGGAGATGTGTTTTTATCCGTTCCTGTAATAATTGATTTTGACACACTAATAAAGTTGGGCTACATGCTTTCTATAAAGAAAATAAATTTATGGAAAGTTGTTTGTGATTATCTTAAGGACAATATGTTTAATATTTCGCCTTTTAGTACATACGTTCTGGACTCTATACTAAAGAATCATACTATTACGACAGAAGAAAATAATTTTTTATTTGCTGAGATGTTTAAAGAGTAGAAAGTATGTCTAATATTCTGATAGGTAGAGGTTTTAGCAAGTAATTAGAGAATACCAGTTTTTAATGTAATTCATTGTTATATACAAGTATTAGCGGTCGCACGAGGCGGCCGCTTTTTGTATGCTTGTTTCATGACTTTATCGTCTTAATCCTGTTCTCGGTTTCTTGCCCAATAGGAGGGTAGCAGCACGTGCACAGCGGCGGGCCCATTGCAGGTCGTCATCGTCCTTGTCCCGCCAGGGAAGATCGCTCTGCGAACCTCCGCCACCACCTCCGGTAGATACGGCGGGCGTCTCAAGCATCCCGACAAAGAGAGCTACGGCTATGTCGGTCAGCTCGCTGCTGTTGGCAACCTCCCGGTAATCGAATTCTTCGTTGAAATAGTCAAGTACCCGCTCCGGAATATAGAAACGCTGTTCCCTTCCGCTATTGGAAGAAAGCGTGTAGGACACCGAGCCGGAACGATAGTGAGTATAGTCCATACCGGCTACCGGTCTTTGAACAGGTTCCGGTCGATGGATTTGAGAGGTATTGACCTGAGCGGCAAGTCTCTCCCGGTAGTGTAGCTTTTGCCAGGTTCGGGGAAGTTTGGAAATCATCAGGTTACGGGCCACTCCCAATTCGGAAGCCTTGTATTTGGTATTTCCTTTGAGGATTGCATATCCACGGAGAATATCTTTCTTGTCTTTCCGTTCATATACGGAATAGCCCCTCCGGGCAAGTGCCTTCTTGTATTCTTCCCATGACCACGATGGCATGGTTCTCAATACCTCCATGCACTCTCTGCTTACTTCCGGAATGTTGCGACTTCGGATTTCTTCCGCAGTCTTCCAGCCACGTTTCACTGCAACTCGCTCAGCTGCACGTTGTGCCCGAAGATGAATGTTATGGTCATTGTTGATGTTCCCGTTTTCATCAAAACGGCAAATTGCAGCATGGAGATGGGGAACTTTACCTTTGGATTCCATGTGCAGGTAAACCGTGTATTTGCTGTTTGCCAGATTGGTCGGGCAGGAACGTACTTTCCCGTCCTTACCGGTAATCGTTTGTTTGTCGAATTCTTCGGCGAACTCGTGCCAGAGCTTTTGCCAGTCCTCAATGTCATAGAAACTGGTATGCTCAGGCGATGGACTCAACTCTATTCTGATTATGGAATTCTTTATCGGCCGATGCTGGGAAAGGGTCAACTGCATGGAGTTCCATATTCCCATAGCGTCCAGATCAGGGGGCAACAGATTGTCCAATACCCGATATATTTTTTCCGGATGCTTCTTGTGTTTTGATTCGCCGGTAATATAACGAAGGTCATTGATACCGTAAGATATGGCTTTGGCTTTTGCAATCATTTTTCTTCGGATTGAGGGTTGGACGGAATTCTGTTTTTCTCCTTTACGGCTTCCAGGAATTGGCAGACGCCTTCGGCAACATTGGAAAGTTCTCCGAGCCAGCCGACCATGAACGGAATCTGATTGAACATTACCATTCGCTGCTTTGTGGACATTCCATGAAGTGCGGAGGTATATTTTACGAGATCAGACCGACAATTGTCCAGATTCTGCAGCAGTGTCACCTCTTCTTTAGTAAGCCTCGCTTTGGGCTTGAAGTTATACGCACATGACAATATGTAGTCGCTTACGGTCATGCCGCATTGTTCGGCCAGTGATTTTATATGGTCTCTCTGGCTGGGAGTGACTTTAGCCCCGACAAAGACACTTCTTGTTTCTTTCGGGGAAGTTGATGTATTGACAATATCTTCTTTCATTTGAATCGTTGTTATAATGGTTGAAAAGGTGCGAGCTTGCGAGTACCGTACTGGCGAAGGAACTGAGCAGTCAAGAGCGCCAATGTACAACCGTAACGCAGTGAGGTTATACCTTGGCATATCTCGAAACAGTTACCTGTTTATGCTTCCCCGCAAGCCATATCGGATGCGTATAATGAATTGGCACTTGGACAAGGAAATGCAGAATATTATTATCCACTAAAAGAGGGGAGAAAATGAGTATCCCACATGATGATTCCCCTGCCGACTTTGCTTTATTCTAATATATACGCCCCAGCAATAAAGTAAAGTTGTACTCAGTAATGGCATTCTGGATTGAGAATATAATTTTTCCCCTCCTTTATGACCATCTGCTTGTTGCCAAGAAAGGTAGCTACTTTGACAACCTTGTTGTAGCCGAGCTTTACATTGTGTAATCCGTAAGCTTCCTTCAGACGTTCCAGGTAGTCATCATAACTGCCGATATTGCCATTGGCAAAAGCGGCATCCACTGCAGCACGATGTACAGTCTCCGGAATCTCCCTCTCCGGATCGAACGGTTCTTTGGTTGGTCGCCCGCTCTTCTTCTCTTTGGACAGATATGGTTCTACCAGTTCGGGCAGAACGTCTTTGTTTATGCGGAAAGCGAAAGGCTCAAAGTCCCGGTCCCGGATGTGCACGGCTTCGACCACACTTATGGCTTTGTCCTCTTTGTCTACTTCTACCTGCAGGATGGTTTCCGCCTTGTTATTGAGTTCCGTGCCGATGTGACCACGTGCATGTTCATCATTCTTGTTCTGATGCAGGACAGTATGGATATGAATTTGTTTGTCGTCCGTCCACTGCATGAATTTCGAGATAACTTCGGTAGATTCACTGGATGAATTGATGTCGTAAAGGAAATCACGGATGCCATCTATAATGACCAGACCCAAATCAGGTGTGGTGCCGATAGCTTCTTCGACTATCAACAGGCGCACTCTTGGTGCAAACTTGCGCAGAGACAACATAATCAGATTTTCCGGGACCTTGTCATCCGGCATTTCCGCCAAACGCAGGATGCGCTTCAGTACCTGTTGACAATGATGGCGTCCCTGCTCCGTGTCGATATACAGAATCTTCCTCTTGTTCTCGGGGAACATGGAGCGGTAACGAAGAATAGTGCGGCCACTCAATGCTGATGCGGCAATGGCCGAAACGTTGAAAGTCTTCTTGCTTTTGGCTTTCCCGATGGAAGCGCTGAAATTCCCCAATGTGCCTATAACAGCATCATCCACCATCAACACCGCCGGCGCCTCTTCATAGTTATTCGTGACGCTCACGGCTGCTTCCTCTATATAAACAGCCAGTTCTTCACGTGAAGGTATCGTTTCGTCCGTCTTCTCCATCATTACCAGTTTTTAAGGTTAGGTTTACGGCGATGGGAAGCGTGCATGGCTTCGTTCTCTTCCTCGAAAGTTTGCGGAGCCGGATTCTTTCGGGAGGATTCCAGCCATTTATCCAGTTCATCCCGATAAATGTATAGATGTTTCCCTTGCTTGATAACTGGAATATCATCTTTTTTGACCTTGTAATAAAATGTCGATAACGGCATTTTGAGATAGGCACAAGCTTCCTGCACGGTCATGGGGACGTGCGTATTTTCTTTGGCTTCATGCTGCTTGGACAGTTTTTCTGTCAGCAGATTTTCCATGCTTGCTATCCGGTCGCAAAGTTCGCCGACTACTGCCGGCAAGTCATTGAATGTAAGTTGGTCTGTTTTCATATTATAACTTTTTAATCGTTTAACATGCTGCGAACCAACCCAATGAAGCTTTGCAGAACAATACAGACCGGATTAATTATTTCATCTGCATACGTTTTTTATTACGACTCATCGTTATCTGTTTCCAAATGGAAGCGATAGTCTCCCTTTTCAGGTACATCAATTGGAATCTGACTTGCTACCTGATCCCGCAAATTAAGCCTGAGATATTCATGACTCGCGTTTTCAAGTTCGTATGGAAATGATTCTTTGATAAAGACGGCTCTTTTCGCCAACGGTACTCTCAATCGTTCACCTACATTCCACGCCAGATGACGAAGTCCCGGTGACCGTAACGGATTGTCAATATTGGAACGAATCGGTTTGTAGAGCTCCGGCTGATCACAAGCCATGTACTCAATGTTGGAAATGAGAGTCGCTATAGCCTCTTTGGAGAGATAGGGGGCAGTCTTGATGGTTACATATTCCCGAATCGCATCCATAACTTTTACTTGCCTTTTCAGTTCTTTCTCTTTGAGTTCTTCCAGAATGGAATCATACTTTTCCAAATGAGATTCATTGGAACAATCAGGTACGGCAGGCTCTTGATTTGACTGTGGAGATGGAGCATACTCCTGTTCAGAAGAATCCGCAGGTTGTTCGGTAGGCGGTGTTTCAGCAATACAAACAGGCTCTGTGGTGCTCTCTGATTCTATAACAGGAGAGGATTGTTCACCAAAAGAGAAGTGGATGGGATTTTTCGTCAGCCAATTATAGAAAAATTTCTGCAGGACTCCACACAATATGATGGATATCGCCAGTCCGAGAATTACAGGAGTTGTTATGCGCATGATGTTGATGTCATGGCAAAGGGTAAAATAAGTGGCTATGGCCGCAAAAATGATAACGGATAGCGCAAGGATAAAACTTATTTTCTTAGTTCGGATTTGTTCTGTATTTGTCATCTTCTATCACTATTTGGAATTACTGTACGCCAAAGTTATGTGCGTTATTCCAGATACTGATAAATAATGAGTTATAATCATACGATTTTACACAAAAATTACGGATATAGTCCGATTTTTCGCTCAAAATCAAACTATATCCGCTAAAACAGGTGGTAAAATGCCTGTCAGTCTTTCCGCATCAGTGTGATTTTCTTGCTGGCTTCACGCTTGTTGCTGTCCACTACTTTCATATACCTTTGGGTTGTGGTTATACTTTTGTGAGCCATCATGCTTTGTATGGTACGGATGTCCGTTCCGGCAGCCGCCTGCAGCGTAGCGAATGTTCTACGATAGGAGTGGAATGTGATCTTCTTGGTGATTCCTGCCGAACGGATCCACCCTTTCATGTAGGTCTGGGTCCAGCTGCGTTGTAACCCCTTGAATACCATTCCCCGCTTGTCAGGGCTGTAGCCGATCAGGTCCAGTGCTTCCTCGCTGATGGGGATGATGTCCTCGGAGCGGTTCTTCTTGGTGATGATGTGTACGCACTTGCCACCGGCCGAATAGTCCACGATGTCCTCCCAGCAGAGGGCGAGGATGTCACTGATGCGCAGGCTGGTCATGCACGAGAAGAGCGATGCCGTCTTCAGTACGGGCTTCTTGCAGGGTGTCTCGGCCAGCTTGTAGAGTTCCTCCACTGAAAGATAATCCTTGACTACATCCTCGGTCTCGATCTTTTCGAGGAAGTCATTGACGTTGTTGCGGATCAGCCCGTTACGGTAGAGGATTTTCAGAAGTCCCCTGAATGTAGACCAATATCCCGATGCGGAGTTTCGTGTGATGTGTCCGTTACGCTTGAGTTTCTTTGCCGTCAACAGGTACTCACGGAACTTGTTGCAGAGATCAATGTCGAGCTCCTCAAAAGTACATTTTCCATGCACGAAGTTGCTGAAATGGAGATAGACAAATTCCCACTTTGGGTCATGTTTACGGAGCTGATTACGGAAATACTCCAGGAAATCAGCCTTGAGTTTGTACTTGTCGAAGAAATCATACCGTTCATTCACTACCGACTCGAACCTGCGGCAACGGATGGCTTCAGCCTTCTCGGCCATTACCTCGTTGAAATCCTGTTCCCGCTTGTTCTTCGGATTGGCATATATATAAATGCCAAGCGATTCATGACGGATAACTTTCATTGTTTCCTTGTCTCTATACCCAGGATAATAATCCAGATAAAACGACAGCATCCTGTTTTTCAAAGGACGTGTTCTTAATGTTACGGTTTTACAATCGTTCATAATGTTATATTTTTTATGGTTGTTATTAATTCGCTGGCAAATCACTGTAATGTAACCATGCAGACCACCTTCAGTGAAGATTAATTTTGGAATAATTTACGGTAGCCTATAATCAGGTCACTTACGGACACCCATAACCCGGTCAAAGTCCACTTTCAGGAAGCGGACGAAGCGTCCGTTCTTTTCTCGGGGAATCTGGTGGAACTGCAAAATATTATAAACCGAGTCACGGGAAAGTTTGAATTTTTCCATTGCCTCCTTGACGGTGTAGTATTCGGCCTTGCTCTCTTGTTCTGCAGTCTTGGAAAGATCGAAGTGGAGTTTGGAATAGAAAATCTGCCCGTGTTCTTTTTTCGATGGGATATTGTTGCGGTAGACATGCGAACGGATGGCGACACGTGTCATGCCGTATTTCTCCTGAATATCTTCGGGCGTGTACCATTCCGTCAGGTCGGAGTCCACCTCATATTTGGCAAAGGCGGCATCAATATGTTTCTTGCTGTAATAGTTGAACTGGCGGATTCTCACTTTCGGAACCTTGTGCTGTCGTGTATAAGTCCATACCCATTTGGCACTGACCTTATATTTCTGTGCAATCTCTTCAGCGGTATAATACTCGGTGATGTCAAAGTCGTTTTTTGCTACCAGCCGTTCATAAGGTTTGCTTTTAAGCATGAGTTCGATGTCGGCTTTCCGTATCAACGACATCTTTCCGCTGAGCCGGGATGCGCGGAGTTTCTCCTCCTTGACCAGTTTGTAGATGTACTGGCGGCTTACACCCATCAAACGTGCAGCCTGCGAAAAGGTGAAGTATTCCTGCTTTTCCAGCGACGAGCGCAATTCCTGCATCTCCTGCATATGGCGCAGCTCCATCTTCCGTTCCATCATGCGGTGTTTGTAACCTCGTTTCGAGCATTGCGGGCTGCAATAACAGGTAGTTGTTTTCTGTGCGATGAACGGTTTTCCGCACCATTGACAAATCCTTTTTACCTCCATATTTTCCCTCTATTTTCCATCGTTTTTCATAAATCATAATTTCCCCAACTGTCCACACATGTAAACCATTGTCAATACACGTCAACTAATGCGTCGGTGTGATATTTCGGCTTGCGTGGAATTTGCTCCGCGGTAGAAATATGGTAGGAAAATATGGAGAAAATCCGTGATCTCCAAACGGCAACTGGAAAGCACATAAAAACAAAAGCCGCTGATATACAGCGACTTTATTCTAAATGGATCTGGTTGGTTATGGCTGTTTACAAGCCATCATTTGCCGATGCAGAATTTGGAGAAAATGGAGTTTAAAACATCTTGCGAGGTAATTTCTCCTGTGATAGTGCCAAGATGATGTAGGACTTCTTGAATGTCTTGTGCAAGCAGGTCGCCTGGTAGATCATTGTCGAGGGATTCTTGTGCCCGTTGCGTTGCAGCCAAAGCTGCTTCCAATGCCTCATGATGGCGTGCATTGGATACGATAATTTGCCCAGATTGTAATGCAGTATCCGCTTCTACGCAATTATATAAGACTTGAGTGAGTTCAGATAAGTTTTCATGCTGTTTAGCGGATATGGCCAATACGTGATAACCAAATTGTTGGGCAATCTGATCTTGTAGCGTTTTTACATGTGAGAGGTTGGCTTGATCTGTCTTGTTGAGTAAAACAACCGTATGTTGTCCTTGTTGTGGCGGATAGGTTGTGAGCTGTTGAGCAATGGTGTCAAATGATTCACGAACATCAACCATAAATAGAACAATGGCGGCTTGCTGCAATCTTTGCAAAGTACGTTCAATGCCTAGGTGTTCCAGTGGATCTGCCGTGTCACGAATACCTGCTGTGTCAATAAATCTGAAGGTAATTCCTTGAATATTGATTGTCTCTTCAATTAAGTCTCGGGTCGTTCCAGCAATATCGGAAACGAGGGCTCGATCTTCATTTAAAAGAGCATTTAACAGTGTTGATTTTCCGACATTGGGACTTCCGACGATAGCAACTGGAACGCCATTTTTGAGGATATTGCCCAGTTGAAAAGAGTTGCTTAATGTTTCTATTTTATGTTGGATATCATCGAGCATGGCTCTTAGACGACTGCGGTCAGCGAATTCAACGTCTTCTTCACTAAAGTCTAATTCCAATTCAAGGAGAGATACGAGTTCGAGTAATTGAGCTCGTAACAGGGCAAACTCCTCAGAATATCCTCCACGAATTTGTCGAGAGGCCAACATGAGAGAGGCTTTACTATCTGAAGCAATTATATCGGCTACGGCTTCTGCTTGCGACAGATCCATCTTTCCCGCCATATATGCCCTCAGTGTAAATTCTCCTCCTTGAGCCATCCGGGCTCCATTTTGGATAAACAGCCGCAAAATCTCTTGCTGAATGTATGTTGAACCATGACAGGTGACTTCAATCATATCTTCTCCAGTATAGGAGTGGGGGGCTTTGAACAATGAAAGAATTACATCATCGATGGTTTCGCCAAGTTCATTGCGAATATATCCATAATGAAGAGTAAATCCTTTCGATTGTGTGAGCGATTTGTGAGATACTCCACTAAAGATACGATCAGCGATAGCAATAGCATCAGGGCCGCTAATGCGGATCAGAGCGATTGCGCCTCCTGTCCCAGAAGCGATGGCTACTATGGTTTCTTGATTTGAGCTCATGGCTTGACAATTTGTAGCGTTTGTCCGATTTGGAGACGATTTGCGCTTTTGATTCGGTTCCTTTTTATCAGTTGGGAAACAGAAACGCCATATTTTGATGCAATAGCTCCCAGCGTATCCCCTTTGCGTACTTTGTAAGTTACGGTTTTGGGAGCTGCAGGCTGAGGCTGTTTGGTCGATCCTGCCAAACTCAAATGGGTGTCTAAATAGAGAGAGTCTTTTGCATAAATCTCTTGTTCGTGTTCCAAAAAACGTGAGATTTCGCGTTGGGGCAGTACTAATGGATAAGTGCGGGTTGCCGCAGGGATAATATCTTGTTTGTACTGTGGATTCAAATTTTGCAACAACTCTAAAGGTATTTCGAGGGTCGTAGCCACTTGTTGCAAATGTAAGTTTCTGCTGATGGTTACAGTGTCGGTGGCAATGGGAAGGGTAGGGGGATTGGGCTTAACGTGATGATCTTTATAGTAGTGATATGCGTACGTTAGGCCTACAAAAGCAGGAATGTAGTCACGAGTCGCTTTAGGCAAGTAGGGATAGATATCCCAGTATGTAGAGGCTGTCCCTCCTGCACGTTTCAAAGCTTTGTTAACATTCCCTGGTCCAAAGTTATAAGAGGCAAGCGCCAATGTCCAGTCTCCATAAATATCATACAGGTCTTTGAGGTACGCACATGCAGCTCGTGTCGAAGCTACTGGATCCCGCCGCTCATCCACCATTGACGAGATTTCAAGTCCGTAATGACGTCCAGTGGTCAGCATAAATTGCCACAAACCGACTGCTCCAGCAGGGGATACAGCGGTGGGCTGCAGTGCCGATTCGACAACAGCCATGAATTTTAATTCAAGAGGGAGCCCAGCTTTCTCCAATTCCTGTTCAATAATCGGAAAATAGTAGAGTGATTGTCCGATCATCCGTTTCGTGATGGCTTGACGAGAGGTAACGTATGCAACCAGGTGTTTGCGCACAATTGAATTATAGGGGAGGTGCACAGGGGAAACGATACTGCGTAGTCGCTCTTGATATTGCGCATCCGTATAGGGAGTTACCGCCTCTATGTAGTAGGTGCTGGTATCAACGTTGATATACAGACTAGCGTAGTTGTCAAAAGCCCCGAAACGATTACTCTCACGCCACGATGCAATGATAGAATCATAACTTTCACAATCTGAAGTTATGTTCAATCGCTCATCGAATGGGATCGAGTCTGCTTCGGGAGATGAGGTTTTTCCGTATGCTGTTATTGAGCCCAGGAGTCCTGTCAACATCAGCAAAGTATATGTGATCCCTTTCATCTCCGTTAGGTTCTATATATGGATTAGAATGTAACTTTCAGAGACATGCCGACACCATAATAACCATTGCGAGAGGCGTAATTTTGAAATACAGTGGGTTCAAGACGGACCGAAAGATCGTCGCTGATGTCGTAGTCTTTTAGGTGTGCATCGACATGTGCATCGACAATATTGAGCAGATATAAAGCACCGGTAAGGATGATACACAGGTCACGATTACGGCGAAAATTGTCTTTCATGTTTTTCAGGTAATCAGCTGAGTATCGACCTTCAAATTCGTCCGGTTGTCCGTTAACGACTTGATTGTATGCCGTCCGATAGCGTTTATAGCCGCGTGCATTCCAATCGATTACATAACCCATCGTAGCAAATGCGCCCACAACAATTGGAACCTTCCAATAGCTTTTGTTATAAAGTTGTCCGGCTCCGGGACATATCATCGCAAGTGTTGTTGCCTTTTTGACGCTATTTTCAGGGCCGTTGTAATTGAGTACTCCATCGCCAAGAAAATAGAGATATGAGGCAATAGCTCCTACGAAGAAAACTGTTCGGGTCGTGTTGTAGCGGATCATTTTACACTGGGCAGGATCAAGTTCTTCTTGAGTTGCCTGCTGATTAACCAATGTATTATATTCGTTCTTGGCCGCTTTATATTTATTGCTCTGATTGAAACCTAAAACTGCCAAACCTCCGGTTACACCGTACAGAATTGGAATTTTCCATGCTTGCTTGTTGTACAGCTGCGAAAATCCAGGTGCTACAAGAGAGAGAGCCGTCATGCGAGAAAGAGGAATCGTGTCACGGAAAATAGAGCTGTAACGTACGCTTGAAGTGTCCTCTTCTTTCCGTTTTTTTACTTTTGAGGAATCGGCTTGCTCATCGGTTAAGGCTACCTCCTCCTTTAATGGCTTTAAACTGGGTTGAGTCAGGGTGTCGATCTCAGTATCCTTGCTTAAAATCTGTTCAGCAGTTGTTGGGGTAACCATTTTAAGTACCCCTCCTTCTACTTGAAACTGTTTAGGAGCCGTGCTGGATGAAAGACGTTTTGTTGAATCAGCAACGTTTGATTTGGCCTTTTTCTTCGTTGATTTGACCTTGGCGTGTTTGCCTTTTTTGATCAACGTACTGTCCACAGGAACAATGTTCATCTGTGCCGAAGCTTTGGATGAAGAGATGTTCTTTAAGTTCTTGCTGGTCGGTTTGTTGACATCTGTGGCTGTTGATTCCTCTGTTGTGGAACTTTGTGTGGGTGCAGCGTTCTGAGTGCTGTCTTTGGGTGTTGTTGCTGTTGCAGCCGATGTTTGAGGAGCAGAGCTCTTTTGATTGGCGGTACTTTCTGTGGATGGGTTGGTTGACCCTTCTGCACTTGATTTCGATTCCTCTCCTTGAGGCGTTGGGGCTTGTGCCGATTGTGTTTGTTGGGTTGTAGAAAGGGTAGGAGGGTTTACACTGTTTGATGTTTGAGTTTCACTTTGGGTATTGGTCGATGAACTCGTTTGAGAAACAGTGGTTGCAGCCGATTTTGCAGATTTGGCAGATGAAGGCTGTTGGATCGTTGATACAGATGAAACGTGTCCAATAGCTAAAGCAGAACTTCGAGCTGATACAGCAAGGGTACTCCCCATCAGTGACAGGGTGACAATAATCGTGCGGAAATATGAGCGCAAAACGGTCATTGGCTATTTGACGGCTTGTTCGAATTTGCGGACAAATGTACGGACATCTTCGTCGGAATCGAAACCGATAACGATTTTTCCGCCGCCTTTGTTGTTTTTTTTGATACTGATTTCTTGAGAAAATAGTTTTTCGAGCATCTCAACCAATTGTGCGTACTCTTCGGGGAACTCCTCTTCCTCCTTGGTTGGTCGAGGTGCATGAAGTTTTTTTACCAACTCTTCGACCTGACGGACGGATAACCCTTTTTTGATAATTTTACTCAGAATCGAGAGTTGCTCTTCCGGAGACTCTACAGTGATCAATGCCCGGGCATGTCCCATAGAGATCAGTCCTTCACGAATGGCCAGCTGAACCTTGTCCGGAAGTTTAAGTAATCGCATGTAATTAGCTACAGTCGAACGATTTTTTCCAATGCGTTCCCCGAGTGACTCTTGTTTCAGATCACACTCGTCCACGAGACGCTGGAGACTGAGAGCAACCTCTATAGCATTCAGATCTTGGCGTTGGATGTTTTCGACGATAGACATCTCCAAAACGTGTTGGTCATCTGCTTCACGGATATATACTGGTACGGTTTCCAAACCAGCCAATTGTGAAGCTCTCCAACGTCGCTCACCGCTGATAATCGTATATTTTCCGTCAGCTTCTTTTTTGACAGTCAATGGCTGAATAACTCCCAGTGTGCGAATTGATTCGGCCAACTCGTTCAGAGCCTGCTCATCGAAATGGGTACGGGGTTGTTTGGGGTTCGGAACAACCGATGTGATAGCTACCTCTTCAAAAGCATGACTATTCTTTTTATTTGGCAGTTCTTTACCTTCAATTTCGAAAATGGCGCCCAATCCGCGCCCCAAACCTTTGCTTTTCGGGTTCATGGTGTGTTATGCCGTTTTTTTGTTTTTCTTGATAAACTCTTTGGCCAAATTGAGGTAGTTGACGCTACCGGTTGACGATGCATCGTAGAGTAGGGCAGGTTTGCCATAGCTCGGGGCTTCACTCAAACGTGTGTTACGTTGAATGATTGTTTTGAAGGTCAACTCTCCGAAATGTTCACGAACTTCGGTAGCCACCTGATTGGCCAAGCGTAGACGGGAGTCATACATGGTCAACAAGAAACCTTCGATCTCCAAGTCGGGGTTGAGTTTGGACTTGGTCATTTTGATCGTATTGAGCAATTTGCCCAGTCCTTCCAATGCAAAATATTCACATTGTACGGGGATCAGAACGCTGTCTGCAGCCACCAACGCGTTCAGTGTGACTAAACCCAGCGATGGTGAACAGTCGATCAGAATAAAATCGTAATTGGCTTTGAGGGGCTCAAGGATTGTTTTCATCCTTTTTTGTCCGTCTTCAATTTCGAGCAATTCAGTTTCAGCTCCAACCAGATTGATACTGGAAGGGAGAATGTCGAGTTTTTTGACTTCAGGGCATTTTTGAATTACATCAGCAGCTGAGGCTTCACCGGTGATACAATCGTAGATATTGGCCTGATTAATATCCAGACCTAATCCTGATGTTGCATTGGCTTGCGGATCAGCATCGACCAACAGTACCTTTTTCCCGATAACAGCCAGGCTGGCAGCCAAATTGATTGCGGTAGTAGTTTTTCCTACTCCTCCTTTCTGATTGGCCAGCGCCACAATCTTACCCATACTTATACAATTGAATAATTATGCAATATTAATCAAAATTCTTGAGATTTTAGAGTGTGTTTGGAATTAACATGTTGTGCCGGCAACTTAAATCTATTGATGTTGTGTGTGATAGGGGAATTTTTGCATTGAATGGTATAACTGACAAAATCGGTTGGTATATATGTTTAGGTTTGTAGCTTTAATGTGTTAATCAGTTGGTGTTGGACAGACAGCTCGGTTTTGAGTCTGCCTTTTTCAGAATAGATAGTGAGCAGTCGGCCCGTATTAAATAATTGTTATATGTGTGTAGATTCATGTATGACTATATGGTGGAGGATGCTATTATCAAAAACTTAGGTTTTATGTTGTTTTGATGCAATTATTTTGAAATGAGTGAATTAGTTTGATATAAAGATCGGGTGTCGTCTTTAGGTGTTGTTAGGAAGTGGATTGAGCCCTGCTTGCAGAAATTACAACTAATCATTACTTTCGTGAGAAGAAAATGTATTTTAAACTTTGCCTTGAAAAGTTTGTACGCGTAGTATGCATAGTTTTTACTTTGTGTGTACTCAGACTGATTGTTAAATTGATTATAAACGTAAATTGCAGTAAACTATGTTAACGTGTAGAACGCTAAAGAGCGAATGCAAGGAAAGGTTGAAATCAGTATGTTGAAAAGTATTTAAATTAATAAACCCTTATAAATGAAGACACTATTTACTGCGTTGGCACTTTTGTGTGCATTACCTGTGTCTGCTCAATTACCTCCGGTTTTTCCTGAGCAGATGTCTGATACTTTAGAGCATGATACGCGCATGCGAACCTATTTACCTCCCGTTCGTATTGTTTGGACTCAGAACGGAGAGTTCGTGCAAACACCGGAAGTTTTGCTGGCTAAAGGTAAAGGTCAGATGATCAACGCACCTTATCCGCATTGTATTTTAACCAATAAAGATGGGAAACGACCTTCGATTCTGTTGGATTTCGGCCGGGAAATACACGGCGGAGTTCAAATCGTGGTTGGGGATATATCTAATCGCAAGCCTGTGCAGTTCCGTATGCGTTTGGGTGAGTCGGTCAGCGAAGCAATGAGTGACATATCGGTTGAGAGCGGAGCTACTAATGATCATGCTATGCGTGATTTGATTGTTAGTGTACCTTGGTATGGAGTGAGTGAAGTGGGTAACTCGGGTTTTCGCTTTGTGCGTTTAGACTTGTTGACGGAAGATGTGGTTGTGAAACTGCAGGAGGTTCGGGCAATTTTTGTGTATAGAGATCTGCCTTATTTAGGATCATTCCATTCAAGCAATCCACGTCTTGATAGTATTTGGATGACAGGAGCATATACTGTACATCTCAATATGCAAAATTATTTGTGGGACGGTATTAAACGGGATCGTCTGGTCTGGATGGGAGATGCACACCCGGAATTACGAACGATATTATCCGTATTTGGTGATAATGAGGTTTTGCGCAAAACTTTTGACCAGGCGCGTGATCAGACACCTCTGCCGGGTTGGATGAACGGGATATGTGCTTATTCACTTTGGTGGATATTGATTCATCGAGATTACTACAATTATACAGGTGACCGTGCTTATTTAACGGAACAACAACAATATTTGGAGGGATTGCTTTTGCAAGTCATTGAGTCTGTTGATGAGCAGGGGCGTGAGCATTTGCAAGGCGGAGGTCGATTCTTAGATTGGCCCACCAGTAAAAATAAACCGGCTGTTAATGCAGGTCTACAGGCTTTGGTTGTAATGTCTTTGGAGGCTGGCGAGCAACTTATGCAAGTGCTGAACAATGACTCCCTTGCATCACGTTGTCAGGTTACCGTTGAACGGATGCGTCAGGCGATTCCAGATTACAAACAGTCCAAACAATCTGCGGCTTTGGCGGCTTTGGCTGGATTGGCAACTCCTGAGCAGAGCAACGAGGTGTTGAGTGATGGCGGCGTGCAGAGATATTCGACCTTCTACGGCTATTATATGTTGCAAGCCAAAGCAATGGCAGGTGATTATGCCGGAGCAATGGACGATATCTGTCGTTACTGGGGTGGTATGCTCGATTTGGGAGCAACTACTTTTTGGGAGGATTTCGATATTGCTTGGTTAGAAAATGCTGCCCGTATTGATGAGTTGGTTCCGGCCGGCAAAGTGGATGTACATCGTACTTATGGTGACTATTGCTATAAGGGGTTACGTCACAGTTTTTGTCATGGATGGGCTTCAGGTCCCACTGCATGGCTAACGGAACATGTATTGGGGGTAGCCATTGTTGAGCCTGGTTGTCGCGTGATTCGTATTGATCCTCACTTGGGTGATTTGGAATGGGTAGAGGGTTCTGTCCCGACACCTTTTGGTGTGGTGAAAATTCGTCACGAACGCCGTATGGATGGAACAATCAAATCTCAAATAGATGCACCTAAAGGGGTAAAAATCATTCGGTAGGTGCAAGAAAAAACTTGCTATAAAAAGAGGACAGATTAATTCATCTGCCCTCTTTTTTTATCCTGTGATTATTGATCGGGCACCATGGCCCTCATTTTATGACGTAAGATCGCTCTGTTGTATTCATTTTTTTATAGAAAAATATCTATATTTATTAGCCTGTCAATCTGTTAGGTATATAACCGGAATGTGCGTCTGAACTAAAAAATGATTGTTATGAAAAGATGGGTGCCGTTTGCTCTTGCTTTAGGTAGTTTTTTGTTGGGTGATGCGACTCCGAAGCCTCAGGAGACAAAGCCTTGTCAGAGTCCTTAAGGTGAATTTGTGATCTATGGGAAGTTGCAGAATATGCCGGATAGCCTGGTGATTGAGCTTTCTCAATTGGATAGGGAATCAATGCATGTGATCACCTCAGATACGGTCGTGGCGGGAACTTTTGTGTTACGTGATACGATCACGGACTCCAAAGCTTGCAAATTATTTTTGAGCATCAAGGAACCCGTACTATTCGACGCCTATTTAAACGTATGGGTTAAATCCGGTGCCTGTGTGCACATTACGGGTGAGAATCGGTTGGTCTCTTTATGGAGGGTGCAAAGTAATGTGCCGGAGCAACGCTATGAGACTGCATTTTCTTTGCTCAACTTGTTGGAAAGAAAACAACAGCTGATCTATATGGCCGAAATGGGTGAGCTGCACTCGAGATCGTTGGAAGCATATTATGATCAAACAATAGCTGAAAAAGAGGATTCACTTTTTCGATTAATTAGGCTTTATCGGGATTCCATGGCATTACGTGAATTACACTATATGAAAGAGGCCCCAGTAACCCCTGTGTGGTTAGACCGATATCATACCTATGCCTCTTTTTTACGATGGAATAAGGATTTTGGCCACGCAGATTTGATTCGTTCATTGTATGACCGCATGTCTGAATCCGATCGAGCGACTAAAATTGGGCAGATTATCACGGACTATGTGAATTTGCCTCCACAAGTGAATATTGGTGATCAAATGCTTGATGGGGATTTGTATGATATAAAGGGGCGTGTTCGTAATCTGTCGAGATTCAAAGGGAAATGTATTTTACTGAATTTTTGGAGTGGTGAATCTCCGGCATGTATGCGCTCGTTCATCGAGTTAGAGCAGATCATCAAACAATATAGGTCAGTGAAGGTGGTCAGTATCTGTATGGATCCCAAGCAGCAATGGATTGATGTGGTCAAGCGTAATCAATTGATCGGTAGTCAATGGAACGAATTGAAGACATGGCGAACAGGGCTTGCTGCAGCTTATCAGGTGGCGGCATTACCCTTTTACGTGCTGATTTCTCCTGAGGGGGTGGTTGTCGATATGTGGGGTGGCGGCGAATATGGCTCTACCAAGAAGAGAGTGCAAAAGCTATTGTCTCAAGATCTGAAAAAGATGGAGGTGGATCAGTAAATAGCCTGGTTTTGCTTCGCTTCCAAGTAATCATCAGTGGTCGGTCGCTTATTAGAATTTCATTCTGTGATTGTGATGATCGTTGTATGAGTCTCAGTGTTTCCTCAAAGTAAATAGCATATCTTTATGCAAAAGCAAGGAGTTAATTAACCTAAGACTAAATGATAATGAAAAAGGGTGCATCATTGGTGCTTGTGATGGGAAGTTTCCTGTTGCTAAGTGCAACTTCAAAACCTCAGGAACCAAAACCCTGTCAAGTGCCTGAAGGAGAGTTTGTGATTTATGGGGAGTTGCAGAATGTGCCGGATAGTTCGGTGTTAGAATTGTTACGTGCAGAGGGGCGAATCCATCGCCTAATCGATAGCGATACGGTTGTCAATGGGAAATTTATCTTTCGGGATACAATTACCGATTCTCAGGCCCATAAATTGCGTTTGACTGCCAGATCAAAAGGGTTTCCGAATACATTTCTAAATATTTGGGTTAAATCGGGTGCCTATGTAAAAATCACAGGCAATGATTGCTTGCACTCATTGTGGCATGTAGAGAGTGATGTGCCGGAACAGCATGATGAGAATTTGTTTTCTGAGGTCGCGTTGGCAGAACGGAAGCAGATGTTACCCTATGTGACGGAATGGAATGACGTGTATAGTACGGGATTGCAGCATGGCTTGGATAAGCCCACTTTAAGAAAGGTAGATTCGCTTCTTAAATTGTTTTTACCGTTGGTGGATTCCATTGCATTACATGAATTAAACTACATGAAAGAGGCTCCGGTAACTGCTGTTTGGTTAGACCGATATCAAAATTATGCTGGGTATTTGCAATGGAACAAAAAATTTGGTCATGAAGATTTGATCAGGTCTTTGTATGATCGTATGTCAGAAGCGGATCGGGCGACGAAAGAGGGGCAGTTGATTACCGCCTATCTCAATTTGCCAGAGGTTGTGAATGTCGGAGATCAGATGGTGGATGGTGACTTGTATGATTTGGAGGGTAATGTTCGTCATCTTTCTGAATTTAAAGAAAAATATATTTTGCTTGATTTTTGGAGTCAGGGGTGTGGTCCATGCCTGCAATCATTTCCGGAGATAAAGGAGGTCGCAGAGTCTTATAAAGAAGATTTGGTGATAGTCAGTATTAATTCCGATCCTAAAGATAGATGGCTTGATTTTATTGAACGTAAGGGCTTAACGGGTAACCAATGGAATGAACTTGCTAAGGAAGCCACTGGGCTTGCAGCTGTTTATCAGGTGACAGCCATTCCACATTATGTAATGATCTCTCCGGAGGGCGTAGTTTTGGATATGTGGAAAGGTTACGGCCCGGGGGCTATTATATTAAAGGAAAAGTGCAAGGTTGGTTGAAGCCAAATACTCCAAAGGCGGAGACAGAGAAGCCGTAGAGCTTGCTATGCCTTGCTCATCTATTGTAATTATTGATTGTAGAAGGTAGTGTTTGTTCATATAGCAAAAGCATTAAGTTAAATAGCCTAAACCCAAACTAAATGATAATGAAAAAGGGTGCATCATTGGTGCTTGTGATGTGGAGTTTTCTATTGCTGAGCGCGACTTCAAAACCTCAAGAACCCAAATCTTGTCAAGCGCCTGAAGGAGAATTTGTGATTTATGGAGAGTTGCAGAATGTACCGGACGGATCGGTCCTTGAACTATTGCGACCTGATGGCAAAGTGATGTTCAGAATAGCATCCGACACGGTAATCGATGGAAAATTTTTCTTTAAGGATACGATTACCTGTTCTAAGGCCCGTAAATTGAATTTAAGTGCTCGGTCACAAGGTTTCCCGGGTACCTTTGTTAATATTTGGGTTAAATCGGGCGCGTGTGTGAGAATCGCCGGCAAAGATTGCTTGTTTCCGCTGTGGAAGATTGACAGTGATGTGCCGGAACAGCAAGTTGAGAGTGAATTTTCGAAACTTGCTTTGAATGACAGACGTCAAATGCTGAAATACTCAACCGAGCGAAGCGATTTAATCGCTGCACATCCCAATATGGATTTTGATCAATCCGACATAAAAAAGTTAGACTCACTGCTCAAATTGTACCTGCCGCTGTATGATTCGATTGCATTGCAGGAACTGAATTACATGAAAGAGGCTCCGGTAACTGTCGTGTGGTTGGATCGATATGCCACCTATGTTCCCTTTTTGCAATGGAATAAAAAGTTTGGCCATGAAGATTTGATCCGTTCTCTGTATGATCGTATGTCTGAAGCGGATCGGGCGACGGAAGAAGGACAGTTAATTACCGTCTACCTCAATTTACCAGAGGTTGTGAATGTCGGAGATCAGATGGTGGATGGTGATTTGTATGATGTGAAGGGGAATCTGCACCGTCTTTCCGAGTTTCAAGGAAAATATATCATGCTTGATTTTTGGAGCCTGGGATGTGGGCCGTGCGTACAATCTTTTCCGGAACTGAAGGAGGTTTCTGAAATGTATAAAGACAGTCTGGAGATTGTCAGTATCAGTATGGATACTAAAGAGAGTTGGAGCGACTTTGTTGAACGTAAAGGTTTGACGGGTAATCAATGGAATGAATTTGCTAAGGGAACCACTGGGCTTGCTGCTGTTTATCAGGTGCAAGCCATACCACGTTATGTAATGATCTCTCCGGAGGGAATAGTTGTGGGTATGTGGAGTGGTTATGGTCCGGGATCTATTAAAGAAAAGGTTCAACACTTAATTCAGGAAGAGCAATTGGGCGAGTAGTCTCCTAGTCTCCTCGGGTCATGAATCAATTGATTCTTTGATATAGGCATCCGGTGTCAAGTTGCATTGATACCGGATGCTGTTTTATTATTGCAGCCGTTAATTGACGCGTATTACTTTATTTTGGTAAAGTATGCTGAAAATTCGTGACTTCTCGCTATCTTTGAAGTTGTTTTAACAGATATGTCCGCTATGATTGATTTAAGAAAAAGACACCTGCTGACTTTGCTGGATTTTACTCCTGAAGAGATTGCTTATCTGCTTGATTTGGCCAAACGCCTCAAGACCGATAAATACCTCCATCGTGAAAAGCAGATGTTGGTCGGTAAAAATATAGTGCTGCTTTTTGAAAAAGATTCGACACGTACCCGGTGCTCATTTGAGGTGGCCGCTCATGATCAAGGAGCTCATGTGACCTATTTGGGTCCGACTGGTTCTCAGATCGGAAAGAAGGAGTCGATCAAAGATACAGCGCATGTCTTGGGACGTATGTATGACGGAATTGAGTATCGTGGATATGCCCAACGCATTGTTCAGTTATTGGCAGAATTTTCGGGTGTGCCGGTGTGGAATGGCTTGACAACTGAATTCCACCCGACGCAGGCATTGGCCGATATGTTGACGATGCGTGAACATTGCTCGAAACCGTTGTCTGAAATGAAATTCTGTTTCTTAGGCGATGCACATAACAATGTGGCCAATTCGTTGATGGTGATGGCTGCCAAAATGGGAATGGATTTCCGTGCTATTTCGCCTCGGGCGTGTGCTCCGGATCCTTCGTTGGTGGAGCGTTGCCGCAAAGTGGCTGAATTAACTGGAGCAAAAATTACAATTACCGATAGTATCGCAGAGGGTGTTGCCGGTTGTGATTTTGTCTATACCGATGTTTGGGTTTCTATGGGTGAGCCTGACGAAGTATGGAGCGAACGAATCAAACTGTTGAAACCATATCAGGTTAATCGTGCGGTGATGGAGGCAACGGGTAATCCCGATTGCAAGTTTATGCACTGCTTGCCGGCTTTTCATGATCTGGAGACCAAAGTGGGTAACGATATTTACGAAAAATTCGGATTGCGTGAGATGGAGGTCACCGATGAGGTGTTCCAGTCAGAGGCATCGATCGTATTTGATGAGGCCGAAAACCGAATGCACACGATTAAAGCGGTTATGGTCGCCACTTTGGGAAATGATTTGTATTGATATTGTGCGATCTCTGCCGATTAGAGAATAGTATTGCGGATAATTGATGCTTAAAGTGGCAGGTCAATATCAGCTGTTTGATAGATAGTTGCGATTGTTGGGAAAGCGCCTATAGTTGCGAAAGTCATAGAGACAGTTGGGTGCTGCATCACTATCAAAAGCAAGAATCGAGAATAGATTGGTACATAACTATATCGTATTTAATAAAACGTTGAACCATGTTGCGGAGAGGTAGTAAATTAACAACAGAGCAGTTCCGAGTGGCTTATCCATCTTGGGGAGATTTGTTGACTCTGCTGGGTGTTTTTATTGTTGCGACCGTATTAGGATCCTTACTGACAGGTGTTTTACAAAAGATTGGAAGTGTCTCAGTCGGTTTTGGCGCGTTTTTAGGATATGTGATCCAATTCTCGCTGGTGATCATATTCGGGCTGTTTCAACGTAAGATCCGATCTCCCAAGGAAACACGTTTGTTGAAGTTCGGTTTGGCAAAACTTGATTTTGTCATCATTTTATGGGGGACCATTATGGTGCTGGCAACGGGCGTTGTCATTGAGCCATTGTTGAATCTCTTCCCTGAGACCTATTTGGATCGCCTGGGCAATATCATGGCTGCTGGCGGTTGGATGATGTTTACGTCGATCGTCATAGCCCCCATTATGGAGGAGATACTGTTCCGGGGAATCCTCCAGGATGCTTTGATGCGTAAATATGGAGTCTTTGTCGGTATTTTGATTGCATCGGCTGTCTTCGGTATTGTGCACCTAATTCCACAACAGGTGGTCAATGCCTTTATGATCGGTATCGTATTGGGTTATATATATTATCGGACAGGAGCATTGCTGCCGGTAATACTGATCCATTGCATCAACAATGCCATTTCCTATTTCACCTGGATGCTCAACGGTGAAACCTTGCTTTCGACTCGTGAACAGATGGGTAACGATACGTTGTACTTTACGGTTTATGGAATTGCATGCGTGCTCTTTGTCATCGGTTTTGTCTCAATAGCAATCCGTATTTCAAAAGAAGAAAAACGCCGTCAGTTAGAGGTTTCTGGAGGTGACGGTGCACAAAATGCAGCAAATGCATCAAGCCAAGATACTATGCTCACGACGGAAGTGCCTTTTGATGCGCCCTCTGCTTCAAATGAGAAAACAGGCTTAAACGGACAAAAAACATCAACGGATCATACTAATCGGGTTGATTGATCGTTGTTACCTTAAGCGAATGAAACAGTTTTATACACATAGGCTTTTTTGGATTCTACCTTTGGCGTGTGTCATGGGTATGAGTTCATGTAAGCGTTTCCCAAATCCATTCACCAATCAAAAGGTCTTAGCAGAAGTGGGAGGTGAACGGCTTTATCTGCATGAGCTTACTCCGATTTTTACCCCCGACATGACAGCCGAGGATAGTATTAAGGTTCAAAAGTCATACGTTGATCAATGGGTGAAGAAGCAGCTCAAAGTGCAGGAGGCTGAAGAGATGTTTCGCAGCAGTCAGGAGGACATTGACCGTTTGGTGGAGGAGTATCGTAACTCTTTATTGACACACAAGGTGGATCAGTATTATGTAGATAAGGAGTTGGATACATTGTTTACAGATAAACAGATTGCTGATTATTATCTCAATCATAAATCTGAGTTTGTGCTTGACAAAATGATTTTAAAGGCCCGTGTTGTCAAGATTCCCAATAGCTATCGTCAGGCTGCTAAACTTAAAGAGAGAATGTTAGCAGCTGGCAATGACTCCTATCAGGATTTTGTCGATATTTGTACCAAGAATGGATTTGAACTGGTCGAGATTAATACGTGGTCAGAACCGACAGTGCTGTTATCGTTATTACCGACCGATAAGGAGACAGATTATGGATATTTATTCAATCCTGGACAGATCTCAGAGTTTAAGGAGGGGAATGATATCTATTATGTACGGGTAACAGATATTCGTCGGTCGGGTGATTATGCTCCTGTAGAAAGCGTCTCGGAGGTGATCAAACGTGTGCTGTTCAACCAGCGTAAACAGGATATTATCAAAGCTCACGAAGATAGCCTTTATCGGCAAGCCTTGTCTAAGAAACAAATTTATGTTCATGCCAATTAAACATTATACTATGAAAGCCGGAATTCTTTGTTCCGCACTTCCTTTTCTGATGTGCTTGACACCATGTTCAGTGTTGGCTCAGGAGCCACAGGCTTCTCAGGAGTCTGAACAACCTCAGCAATCACAACTTGCCTCAGAGCCATACAAGCCGTCTGCTCAGCAGGTGATGGTTGACAAAGTGGTTGCCGTAGTGGGTAATTCAATGGTTTTATATTCTGATTTGGTACAGGCCAGCAAAAGTTTGATTGAGCAGCGACGTTCTCAGGGCTACACATCGGATCGGGATCCTTTGTGTGAAGCATTGGAAACCCTGATCGAACAGAAGATTCTATATACGCAATCTCAGATTGATTCTTTGACAATCGATAAAAGTGATATTGCAATGATGGTCGAGAATGCCATTAATCAAGAGATTGCAGAAAAAGGATCCCAGGCTGCAGTTGAAATGTATTATCATAAGCCTATTTTTGATATTCGCAGTGATTTGCAATCTCGGTATGAAGAGGTGCGATATGCGATGACCATGAAGCAGGATGTAATGAGTAAATCGACTATTACATCTGGAGAGGTAGAATATTATTTCAAACGCATGCCCAAGGATTCTATTCCTATTATTCCGGAACAGTATGTTTTTTCACAGATTGTACGTTACCCACCATCGACCGAAGAGGCTAAATTCCGGACACGCGAGCGTATCTTGGAACTTCGCGAGCGTATTATGAACGGCACCAAGTTCGAGATGTTGGCGCGTATGTACTCCGAGGATCCGGCCACATCGATCCGAGGTGGAGAAATGGATCCAATGCCCAAAGAGAGTTTTGTAAGACCGTTTGCAGATGCGTTAGTTGAATTGCGTCCAGGACAAGTCTCTGAGGCTGTCGAAACTGAATTCGGATTTCACTTGATTCAGTTGATAGACCAAAATGGTAATCTCTATCATTGCCGTCATATTTTGCTCAAGCCACAATTTACTGATGAAGAAATACGAGCTTCTTTTAAGACGCTTGACAGCTTGAAACGTGAAATCCAAAAAGGAAATCTCACTTTCAAGGATGCGGTAGAGAAATATTCTGAGGATAAGTATTCGAATAAAAACGGTGGTGTCGCTACCAATATTGAATTATTGGCGATGACGAATCGCAATGACGCGAAGGCAGCTACGACCAAATTCTTGAAGGAAGAGTTAAGCCAGATGCCTGAGGTTTACAATGCGTTGCGCACCATGAAGCCCGGCGATATTTCCGATGCTTTCGCATCTCAGGATTCTCGAGGCAATATCATGGGTAAGATGGTTCGGTTGGATGAGATTATTCCAACTCATAAAGCTAACCTTTCAGAGGACTTTCTGCGCATCCAAGAATTGGCTCTGACCCGAAAACAAGCCGATGATTATGAAAAATGGCTGAAAGAAAAGGCCGGTAGTATGTACATTCGTATCGATCCTCAATTCAAAACCTGCGATTTTCAACGTACATATCTGCTCAAATAGTCTGTAGAAAACCCATTTGACGTGAAGCGATTTTTCCAACTTCTTATTGGGGGATTGTGCTGCTGTTCCGGTATTATTGGAGCGGTGGCACAATCTGCGTCCAACGGCACCCCTAAAATAGTGAACTTTTCGGCTGATGTGATGCGGCCGGTTAAGGTGGCAGATTCATCTGTGATCAGTCTGGTAGGGCATGTTGTTTTTTACCATAACGGAGCGGTAATTACCTGTGACAGCGCCATTCGATTCAACGATCGCATGATGGACTGTTATAATAATGTTATTATCAATAAGGATAGTACATTCGTGTATGGCGATCGTGCTGAGTATAACGGTAATATTAATATGGCTCGGGTCTATGCTCCATTGATCAAAGTGGTAAATGGAGACGCAACGCTATATACCTACAATTTTTCGTTCAACACACTGGATAATATAGGCCATTATACGGGTGGAGGAACGATGTTGCAAAAAGAGAACCGGCTTGAATCACGTGATGGGTATTATTATGCCGATACACGTGAACTGGTCGGAGTACATGATGTCGAGATGAGCAATCCCGATTACCAACTTAAATCCGATTCAGTAAATTACAATTTGGATACCGAGGTGGCTCGTTTTTCTACTCGGTCATTTATCTGGAATAAGGATAATGAATTTTTGACTGCAATTCGCGGTATGTATGATCGTAAGGCCAATAAATATACGTTTACGGATCAGTCGTATATTTTGACTGCAAATCAGGAGCTTTGGGCTGATACAATCTACTACCAGCAAGACAACCAAGATGCTTTGCTTTTGAGCAATGTGCAGGTTGTTGATGAAGAGCAGCAAGCTGTGGCTTTCGGCGATTTGATTCAATATTGGGGCCACGAACGCAAAGCGCTGTTGACTCGAGATCCAGTAATCGCTTCATTCCAACAATCGGATAGCAGTAAGGTGGATACGTTGTATATGCGTGCCGATTCGATGTTCGTTTATACCTTCAATCGTGATTCTGTATTAAAAGATTCCTTGGCGGCTGACTCCCTTGCTGAATTGGAGGAGATGGATGCGACAGAAATAGAGATGAACAGTCAGAATGAAGCTGCTGTGACGGAATCGGAACAGACTGAATCCGGGGAGAATGCGGCAGCTGATCAATTGGGGGAATCAGCTGAAGAGAAGCAATCGGAGGCAGAGGTTTCGGATTCATCTCAACTGACAAAAAAAGAGTTGAAACGTCTTGAAGCAGAAAAGCGACGACAAGAACGTGAAAAAATACGACAGCAGAAGGAACAAGAGCGGGCTGCTCGCATGAAGGCCCGAGAGGAGCGGTGGAAACAGAAAGAGGCCCAGCGTAAACGGAATAGATTACAAGCTATGGCTGATTCCATTGCGCGTGCCGATTCGATTGCTCAAGCTGAACGGTTGCAGCGTCAACGCGACTCATTGTCGCAGCTGGCCAAACAACAGGCTGATACATTACAACCTATGGTTGCTGATACAGTGACAGCAGAACAGGATTCGTTGGTGCGCAAGGTTTTTGGCTACCATAATGTGCGGATTTATCGTCACGATTTTCAAGCTGTATGTGATTCGATGACCGGTTTTACACTCGATTCCACATTGCACATGTATGTGGACCCGGTGCTGTGGAATGATAACAATCAGGTGACATCACAATGGGTGGATATTTACACACGAAACCAGAAGATTGATCGAGCGGTGTTTGTCGGAGATCCGATCATGTGTCAACAGGTCGATACATCACATTACAATCAAATCAAAGGGAAAGAGATTCAGTCCTATTTCCGAGACGGTACCATTTATCGCACAGACGTGAACGGTAATGGACAAACCTACTATTTTATGGTGGAAGAGGATAGTTTGGGATCGTACATATCCGGGTTTATGACGGTAGAGTGTGCGGATATATCCTTCTATTTCAAGGATCAAACTGTTGATGAAATCGTATGGCGTGGTAAGCCGGTCTATTCCATCTATCCTATGGATAAAATACCTGCGGATCAACCGATGAGATTGCCGGGATTTTCTTGGCAGGGAGACCGTCGTCCGACACAGGAGCAGGTATTTAACCGTACGTTCCGTCCATCAGAACGAGCGTTGTATGAATTGCTGCCTCGTCCAACTTTCCCACTAACACAAAAGATCAATAAAGCGCGTGAAGAGCTGATCAAAGCGAATGTGTGGATTGATCGCAATGATCCGATTAGTCAGGAGGCTTTGGAATTTATACGTTCACTAGGCTATTGAGTTTTGACGTGTGTAGTTCTGAAAGAATAAAATCACAGATCAGTTCTCACGACCTAATGATCTCCTGTATGAACGTTAAATAGTAAACATTAAAATTTGTTTGTGTCTGCATCGCATGAAGGATTAATGATCTCGTTGTGTGCATTGATATTAACCCAACACTATTACATACATGACTTCACTATATCGCCTTTTTGTTTGTTTGTGTTTGTCGATTTGTGCAGTTAGCAATGTTTTGGCTCGACAAAACAGTACATCTGTTTTGGATTCTTCTATGTCAGATATTGCGTTTGGAGCCGATCGTCTTCGCTGGTTTCGCATCGCACAAGAGAGTACGCCTGTTTTAAAAGAGACTGTTGTTGAACCGGTTGGCATGGTTAGATCGGTTCGTGATTCATCAGCGTTTCAGGGGTGGCGTATGGAGCCGGCCGGAGATATGCAGCAATTTTACACGATAACTTATAAGAAGGGAGCGCCAGCAGTCATTATTGATTTTGGCCGACATGTAACGGGGTATTTCTCGTTTTCGTTGCATACTGACGGATGGTCAGATGCTCCCACCCGTTTCCGTTTTACCTTTGGTGAGGTTCCGGCCGAAGTAAATACTCCTTTTGATCCATACACGTGTGGGTTAAGCCGAGGCTGGTTACAGGATGAGATTGTCACGGTGATGACCTGCCCGGAGCACATCACAGTACCGATTGCACGGCGAATGGCATTTCGTTATGTCAAAATTGAACTGTTGGGAGTCTCTGCCAGTTTTCAATTCAATTTTTCCGGCATGCAAGTCAAAGCGGTTTCATCGGCTTCAGGGATGCCCATGCCTCTCGCAGATGAAACACCGGATATAATTAAACGCATCAATACGGTCGGATTAGCCACTTTGAGTGAGTGTATGCAAACCGTGTATGAGGATGGTCCGAAACGAGATTTGCGATTGTGGATTGGGGATCTTTATCTGGAGGCATTGGCTAACTCCTATTCGTTCAAAAATCATGATCTGACCAAGCGTTGTCTCTATTTGTTAGCCTCTTTGGCTGATTCGACCGGATGGGTGAGTGCAACGGTTTTTGAAAGGCCCGAATGGAAAATTCAGGGGAAGGGGACACATTGCATGGATTACTCTTTATTGTATGGAGTCGCATTGCGTGATTATGTAAAGCATAGTGGCGATACAGCGACTGGAGTTGATTTGTGGCCGTTAGTTAAGCGGCAGATTGAGGTAGCTCGTGAGGCGCTCAATTCGCAATATGTGTATGACAATGCACTGAAGCCGAGCTGGCTTGTTTTTGATTGGAAAGGGGATTTGAATCGAGATGCGTCGATTCAAGGATTGATGATTTTTGCATTGGAGCAAAGTTACGATCTGGCTCGTATGCTGGGCAAAGAAAAAGAGGTGAGCGACTGGCCAAAATTGATTGCTCGGATGAAAGCTGCAGCACGTGAAACCTATTACGATCGTCAATCGGGATTGATTTTGTCAGGTCCAAACAAACAAGCGTCATATTTGTCTCAAGTGTGGATGGTGCTGTCTGGTACTCTTTCAGCCAAAGAGAGCGCACGGGCGTTGACCACCGTTATGGAGCGACCGGATGCTTGTTATATTGGTTCACCATATGCTTATCACTATTTGATCGAGGCGTTGATCCAGTGTGGCCTGACCGAGCAGGCTCGCACCGCTTTGATTGATTACTGGGGTGGTATGGTTCGCAAAGGTGCGGATACGTTTTGGGAGGTTTATGATCCCAATGATGAGTTCAGATCTCCTTATGGATTTTATCCGATCAACAGTTATTGCCATGCCTGGAGCTGTACTCCGGTCTATTTTATTAACAAATATCCAGAGATTTTCCAGCGTAAATAAGGTGGTATCGTAATTACCGTGAATACTAAACAGAGGAGGGAGCGAAACTTGGTGTTCGGTCCCTCCTCTGTTTTTACCTGAAACATCTCCTTCCCACGATAAATGCTGAGAAGATTATAGGTTTAGAATATTATCTTTTACTTGAATAGTGTAACTCTTGAGTTTTGGGGATGAATTACAATAGGCAGGTATATGATCTTACAAATATCCGGCTTCGTAAAGACGAATTAACATCTCGATAAATTCATCGTCTCCCGTAGGATCGTACGTGTCTTTAAGATTCATGCCAAAGATGCTCCCGACGCCTTGCCATAACAAGGCGCTAAATCCATTGCGAAGTTCTTTGACCAATGCATACGAGGTGTGTCCTGTTTCGCGATCGATCAGTTTGATGAGTAATTTTCCCTGAGAAAAGGTCATGCGATGCAAAACGGGGGTGTATTGTTTTTTAAGCCGACGCTCCATCGCTTTTGTGAAGAGCTGGCGTTCCCGCTCTGTTTTGAGCGTTGCCATGTGTTTCTCCATCTCTTGCAATAACCGGTTGGCCTCTTTGGCAATAGGATAGACTTTTTTGAGATTTTCTACCAGTTTGGCAAATTTGCGTGTATCGATCTTGCGGGGAAAAACAAATACAGGAATTATCTCAGCAACCAATACCGTGTCGCCCTCGATTCTCTCTAAAGTGAGACCAGTATATATGCTTCTTTTTTGGGCCTGAGTAGGAGCTGCCCATAACAATAAAGGAATGATTATGTACAGCCAAGGTTTCATGCGATGAACTAAAAAATTCATACCTTTGCAAATATATAATAAAGCAGGCAAAATATCTGTTTTTTCAAAGTAATTCCGATTGTTGTCTCTGAGGCAACAAGTGAATGTGATGAAACAAACAATAGCTTCTATGTATTCTAAACATCAAATTTTAGATGCCGTTTTTTTGACCAGAGTCAACGACCGGCGTAAAAATCTTTTTGAAAATTTGTGGCCATTACCTGATGGCGTTTCATACAACTCGTATTTGATTCGCGATGAGAAATGTGCCTTAATGGATACGATCGAGGCGGGGAGTGACCGTAGTTATTTGGATTGGGTCTCTTCCGTTTTGGGAGATCGTCAGCTTGATTATTTGGTTATTCACCACATGGAGTTGGATCATAGTGGTGAGATTCAAAGCCTGTTGCAGCGTTATCCCAATGTGAAAATTATCGGTAATGTCAAAACCTTTAAAGTTTTGTGTGGCTATCTCGGAGAGCTGCCGAATCTGGTAGAGGTCAAAGATGGAGATACCTTGGATTTGGGTCATCATAAATTGAAATTTGTTTTCACTCCGTGGGTTCATTGGCCTGAAACCATGATGTCTTACGATATGACGGACGGCATCCTCTTCTCTGGAGATGCTTTTGGTAGTTTCGGTGCCATAGATGGTGGCGCTTTTGACGATCAGGTTATCTTTGATGATCGTCTCGAATCGGAGATGCGCCGATATTATTCCAATATCGTAGGTAAGTACAGCAACATGGTGCAAAAAGCATTTGCTAAATTATCGACCTTGGATATTCGTGCAATCTGCCCGTTGCATGGACTGGTATGGCGCAATGATCCGGCTAAAGTGATCGAACTATATCGTCGTTGGTGCCATTACGAGGCCGAAGAAGGGGTTGTTGTGATTTATGGCTCGATGTATGGCAATACGGCACAAATGGCTGATTATATTGCTTATAAAATGGCTGAAGCCGGTGTTAAACAGATCCGTGTGCATGATGCCTCCAAGACCCATTTGTCTTACCTGATCAATGATATTTGGCGCTACAAAGGAGTAATTTTAGGTAGTTGCGCGTACAATACCATGATGTTGCCTACTATGGACGCTCTGACTCGGGAGTTGTTGCATATCGGAGCCAAGAACCGCTATTTGGGATTATTTGGTACATATAGCTGGAATGGTGGCGGTGTACGTACGCTGAAACAATTTGCTGAAGAGATCGGTTGGGAACAGGTCGCTGAACCAGCTGAAATCATGGGCCGTCTTACCAGCGAAAAAATAGCAGTTTGTGACGCGTTGGCGGCCAGCATGGCGGCTAAAGTGTTGGGTGACTCAACCTCCGATTGCTAATTGTTTGTTGGATTGCAGCCTTGCTGATAGATCATAAATTTTAGAGAGCGGCAGATGTAACGGATTTGTCACGTTAGCGATTCGATAGTTGGCAAATGAAAATAGAGCCAGAACGGGCGGGAATATGAAAAAATAGTCGTAATTTTGAAACGCTGCGTTTTGTTTTTCGAAGAACGTGGAATAGCTCTCGTGCGAAAAGGAGACAATTTTTTTGCAGAACTTACATAATTAAGCTTAAAAAATGGATTCAATTGCAATTTTGACCGGTGGCGGTCCAGCGCCCGGAATGAACACTGTCGTAGGAAGTGTAGCCAAAACCTTTTTACAGAAAGGTTATCGTGTAATTGGCCTTCATGGTGGATATTCGGGATTGTTCAACAAGAACCCGAAAACTACTGATATTGACTTCCTGCTGGCAGATGATATCTTTAACCGCGGAGGATCATTCCTGGTAATGAGTCGCTTCAAACCGACTGACAAAAACTTTGAAGAGGATTTCAACCTCGATTTCTTCGTGAAGAACAACGTGAAACTGTTGGTAACGGTAGGTGGTGACGATACGGCTTCTACTGCTAACCGTATTGCAAAATTCCTTGCAGCCAAGAAATATCCTATTGCCAATATTCACGTTCCCAAAACCATTGACAACGATCTTCCTCTGCCTGCAGGATCACCGACTTTCGGTTATCAGTCAGCTAAGGATATGGGGTCGATTATTGGTCGCACCGTTGCAACAGATGCAAAGACCAGTGGTAACTGGTTTGTGGTAGCTGCGATGGGTCGTTCAGCAGGTCACCTGGCATTTGGTATTGGTACTGCTTGCCACTATCCGATGATTGTGATCCCTGAAATGTTCAACAAGACAGAGATTACTGTTGAGAAGATTGTCAACTTGGTTGTATCAGCAATCATCAAACGCAAGATCATGGGTATTGACTATGGTGTTGCTATGATTTCTGAGGGTGTCTTCCACTCACTGAGCAATGAAGAGATTCAGAAATCTGGTATTCACTTCTCATATGATGATCACGGCCATCCAGAGTTGGGTAAGGTGTCAAAGGCTCACATTTTCAACGAAATGTTGGAAAAGAAACTGAAAGAGCTTGGCCTGAAAGTTAAATCTCGTCCGGTAGAGATCGGTTACGAGGTTCGTTGCCAGACTCCAGTAGCTTATGACTTGGTATATTGCTCATTGCTGGGTATGGGTACCTATAAGCTCTTCAGCGAGGGTAAAACCGGTTGCATGGTTTACGTTGATCCGGCAGGCCAGATCTCTGAACTCTATTTGAAAGATCTGCAGGATCCTGAAACCGGTAAGATTCCGCCTCGTTTGGTTGATATTACCTCGGATAAATTCACCCAGGTGGTTGAGAATATCTTGAATTACATCACTCCTGCCGATTACGAGGAGGCTAAAAAATATGTAGCAGATCCAGCTGCATACGATTTCAAGAAGATCCTGAACTGGTAGTAGGATTCTCTTGTATAATCAATAGAGGAGGGCATTTGATAGATGTCCTCCTTTTTTATGTTGTTTTGTAATGCCTCGGTAGTTTGCAATCACACTGCTTGGCGTGCCGAAACAAGTAATTGTTGCATTACGTGATTGTATTGACGATGCTTAATATAGATAGTTCATGCTCCTCTGAAAAGTGTTCTTTGCAGAGTTAGGAAGGCTTGCAATGAGTCAACCTTGAATCCAATTGTAACCTCGTCAGGATTGCAAGCTGTTGTTGTGAGTGATTTGCAATAGGGTGATCAGGAGTGTTGCTATATTAGATAGGTATATGTAAATACAAAAAAAATCGGTTCGTTATGAACCGATTTGCTATATTTTATAAATTTAAGCTTACTATTCGTCATCTTCCATCTCTTCTGCGATGATTTGATCATCATCCGTCTCTTTGATTTCATCGCTATAGTAATCTTTGTCATCCTCATCTTCAACTTGATCGTCAACTTTGACGTCAACCTTGACTAAGTAGCTGACCTCTTCGGTTTCGAGCATAATTGCGTAGAAAAAGTCCCCTGGTCCTTTGTCAACACGCAACATCGAATCGGTATATCCGTTTGGGTATTGTTTCTTGATCTCTTCCTGCAATTCAGGTGACAAGTTCTTGTAACTTACTACTACTCTTTTCTTTGATTTGTTAACGAGTGCCATTGGTTTGCAAAAATTTTCTGCAAGTATAAACAAAAATTAGTAATACAAGAAGCCTGAAAAAAATTTTCTTAAAAATATTCAGAGCGTGGCATGCTTTGGCAAGGGTAGTTGTCTGATTGCCTTTTATTTGCAAAAATAGAGCTAAAATGTCGATTGGTGCAGTTCCTATAAAATTATTAATTTTACATCACATATTGAGAATTTATGCAACCCAAAGATAGGATTGACCAACTACGAGCTTTGCTCAATGAGCAAAACTACCGATATTACGTACTGAATGACCCGTTGATGAGTGATTTTGAGTACGATAAGTTGATGCGGGAATTGCAGGATTTGGAACAAGCCAATCCACAATACGCTGATCCCAATTCACCGACACAACGGGTGGGTAGTGACCGTGCCAACCAGTTTGCAAGTGTCACACACCGCTTCCCCATGCAGTCATTATCCAATACCTATTCCCGTGAGGAGGTAACAGATTTTGATACTCGCATACGGAAAGAGGTAGGAGAGGTTGAATATGTATGTGAATTAAAATTTGATGGTACATCAATCAGCCTGTTGTATGAGCATGGACGATTGGTGCGCGCTGCAACGCGTGGAGATGGTACGGTCGGAGATGACGTGACGGAGAATGTGCGAACCATACGCAGTATTCCGTTGCAGTTGCGCGGAGGAGGGTATCCGGATCTGTTTGAGATCCGGGGAGAAATACTTATGCCATATAAATCGTTTGAACGATTAAATCGTGAACGTGAAGATATCGGTGAAACACCATTCGCCAATCCCCGTAATGCGGCTGCAGGTTCTTTGAAGCAACAAAGTTCGGCGGTGACTGCAAGTCGAGATCTGGATGCTTACCTTTATATGTTAGCAGGCGATGAAATGCCGTATGCAACGCACTATGAGAGCTTGTTGGCTGCCCGACAATGGGGATTCAAAGTTTCGGACCAAATGAAGTTGTGCCGGAATTTGGATGAAGTGATGGATTTTATTCGGTATTGGGACAAAGCTCGCGAGTCGTTGCCCTTTGCGACGGATGGTGTCGTGATTAAAGTGAACAGCTATGCGATGCAGAAGCAGTTGGGTTCAACAGCTAAAGCTCCACGTTGGGCTGTAGCCTATAAATTTAAGGCAGAACAGGCTTTGACTCGTCTGTTGTCGGTTGATTTTCAGGTGGGACGTACCGGTGCCATCACGCCTGTGGCCAATTTGGAACCGGTGCAGTTGGCCGGTACTGTAGTAAAACGGGCTTCGCTGCATAATGCAGAACAGATTGCACTATTGGATATTCGATTAGGGGATATGGTCTATGTCGAGAAAGGAGGCGAGATTATTCCCAAAATTACAGAGGTCGAACTGAGTGAACGTCCTGCGGAGAGTCAACCTTTTGAATTTATCACCCGTTGTCCTGAATGTGGTACGGAATTGGTCAAATATGAGGGTGAGGCTCGTCATTATTGTCCCAATTCGAGCAGTTGTCCTCCGCAGATTGTGGGCCGTATTGTTCATTTCATTTCCCGCAAGGCGATGAATATTGAGGGGCTGGGCGATGAGACGGTGCAGTTGCTTTATGATAATGGATTGGTTCACGATATTTCGGATCTCTATACCCTCAAACGGGCCGATTTAGTGCGCTTACCACGGCTTGGTGAGAAATCCGCAGATAATATTTTGCGTAATATCGAAGCTTCGAAACAGGTGCCTTTTGCACGGGTGCTGTTTGCGATCGGTATTCGTTTTATCGGGGAGACTACGGCAAAAATTCTTGCCCGGCAGTTCAAAAATATCGATGCGTTGATTCATGCCGATCCGGAACAGCTGATTGAAGCAGAAGAGGTGGGTGAAAAGATTGCCCGCAGCATTATTGAATACTTTGCGGATGCAGGGAATATGCGGATCGTTGAACGCTTGCGATCATATGGTCTTCAATTTCAGAATCAAGTTCAGGAAGGAGCGACAGATCGTTTGGCTGGATTGAATTTTGTAATTTCCGGCACTTTTGTTCATCACTCTCGCGATCAGCTCAAAGAATTAATCGAACGTCACGGAGGACGTAATTTGAGTGGTGTCTCTTCCAATGTGAATTACTTGTTGGCGGGTCAGAATATTGGACCGGCCAAATTGGCTAAAGCCTCCAAATTAGGGGTTAAAATGATTAATGAAGAGGAGTTCATGCAGATGTTGGGAGATGAATCTGCTGTTTCGACTGAAAATATGCCGGTACAGGGTACATTGTTTTAAATTATATGTTAGTTTTGCATAAAAATTAACATCTGGCTATGAAAACAAACATTAAAGGGGTTGGGGTCGCTTTGATTACCCCGTTCAAAGATAGTGGAGAGATCGATTTTGAAGCGTTAGAACGTTTGTTGAATCGTGTTATCTCAGGTGGGGCTGATTATTTGGTTGTATTGGGAACAACGGCCGAAACACCGACTCTTTCCGCTGAAGAGCGTATTGCGGTTACGAAGTTTGTTATTGAAAAAAATAATGGCAAATTGCCCATTGTATTGGGTATTGGAGGCAATTGTACCGCTGACGTTGTTCGGAGTATTCAGACAACGGATTTGGAGGGTGTCGATGCAATCCTTTCGGTAACACCATACTATAATAAACCGTCACAGGAGGGTATCTATCAACATTATAAGACAATCGCTGAGGCTTCGCCACGTCCTATCGTGATGTATAATGTTCCGGGACGTACCGGAGTAAACATGGCTGCCGCAACTACTTTGCGATTGGCCCATGAGTGCAAGAATATTATTGCTGTCAAAGAGGCCTCAGGTAACATTGCACAAGCCGCCTATATTTTGCGTGATCGTCCTGAAGATTTCTACGTCATCTCGGGAGATGACAACTTGACTCTGCCGATGATGGCTATGGGAGGCGACGGCGTCATTTCCGTTGCGGTGAATGCTTATCCTGAAAAGTTCTGCCGCATGGTGCATGCCTTACAGCAAGGGGATGTTAAGACCGCTGCTCCTCTGCACTTGGAGATGATGGAGGCAACCGATGCACTGTTTGCGGAGGGGAATCCGGTTGGTGTCAAAGCTGCTTTAACCTATTATGGGGTTATCCGCAATAATTTGCGATTACCTTTGGTCGCTTCATCAGCGGCTTTGGACGCAAGATTGAAAAATCTGATTGAGCGTTATGATCTGAAATAACGGCTCGAAGATTGATAAATCAAAAAATGTAACTTATGCGACGTGGTATTGGATTGGTTGTGGCAGTTATGGCAATGTGGGCTTGTACTGCACAACAGGGAAATATGAAGACAGCGTCGGGATTGGTGCAGAGAAAATTCCAGACCGAAATCGATGGAAAGTCAACGGATCTGTTTCGGTTGACCAATACTTCGGGGATGGAGGTTTGTGTAACCAATTACGGAGGCCGAATCGTCTCAATTCTGGTACCCGATCGCAAAGGAATCATGCGTGATGTTGTCCTGGGTTTTGATAACATTGCCGCCTATCAAAAATATTCGAGCAATTATGGCGCAACAATAGGTCGGTATGCCAACCGGATTGCCAAAGGACGTTTTGTGTTGGATGGTGATACCATTCAGTTGGATCTGAATGACAAGCTCGGTAATAACATGCACGGGGGAAAACCAGGTTGGGCCTATCGGGTTTTCGATGCCGTGCAGAAAGATCCAGCGACTTTGGTGCTGACCTATGTGTCCCCTGACGGTGAGTCGCATTTCCCAGGAACAGTTCAAGTAGAGGTGGCGTATCATTTGACAGATGACAATGCTCTGGATATAGCCTATACGGCTGTTACCGATCGCCCTACGGTGATCAATATGACCAATCACAGTTTTTTCAATCTGTCGGGTAAACCTTCGACTGCAATTACTGATCACATAATGTGGATGGCGGCAGACTCTGTGATGACGATCGATTCTACGGTTGTGCCAACAGGTAATTTTATGGCAGTTCAGGGAACACCTTTTGACTTCACCGAAGCAAAACCAATAGGACAGGCTATTGATAGTGTAGAAAATGATCAGATACGCTATGGCTTAGGGTATAACCACAATTGGGTTTTACGTTCCGGAGATCGTGATAAGCCGGTTGCAAGCCTTTATTCGCCGGTTTCAGGTATTTTGTTGGAAATTTTGACGGATGAACCTTGTATGCAAATTTATACAGGTAATTATCAAGATGGAACACATATCGGAAAAAAGCGTGTTGCTTATCCTTATCGTGGAGCTGTCTGTCTTGAGCCACAACATGCTCCCGATTCCCCGAATCATCCCACGTGGCCTTCGGTCAGACTTGATCCGGGACAGTTATATACCAGCCATAGTCAATACCGTTTTTCCGTGGCTGATTAATAAACGGTGCATAAGACGGGCGGAGAACTCTCTCTGCTCGTCTCTTTATTATGTAGAGGGGACGTTGTAACGTGTTTTTGCAAATAAATTGTTATTTTTATCGTTATTATGACAAACGGAAAGCAATGATTTATGTGTAAAAGATTTTATATTTTGTTGTTGATGATCGTTGTCTCTCTGGGGACAATGATCTCGGTTTCGGCCCAAGATTCTACGTTGTACCGTCCACAAGTTCCTGATAACGATCAAATATTGAAGGATGTACTAAATGGAATGTCCCCTTATTATTATCCAGTTCTATTTATGCGTTACATGGAAGGGGATACGACGTTAACTCTGGAGGATTACCGTCATCTTTATTACGGTTATGCGTGGCAACCCGAATATGAGCCTTTCGATAAACCGCAAGTCAAAGAAGATCTGTTGCGTTTGGTGGCAATGACTAAAGATTCATTGTCGTTGGAAAATGCTGAAAAAATCATCGATTTGGCCACTGAGGTGATGAAGTATGACCCATTTTGTCCGGGAAATTTGAATATTTTGGTATATGGTTACGGGGCAATCGGAAATAAGGTTCAGGAGAAAATCAACTATCGGCGATTGCAAATGGTGATCAAGACGATTCAGTCATCGGGTACCGGATTGAAGGAGTCCTCGCCATGGCATGTGTTGTCGTTCACGCACGCAACGGATATGATGGCTTATTTGAATCTTGATTACGGAACCCGTCGGGTAGTCAGTCGAACGACCGAGTATATTCCGTTGGCATTTCGATTGCCAGGAGGCGTAAAAGGATATTATTTCAATTTCGAACGAATGTATTGGCGCCGTCCTGAAAAGATGCCTGAAAAAGAGTCTGCCGGTTGGGAGTTCAATGGTATCCCGTTGAAAAAACGGACTCAAAAGATCAAATGGTAACTGATTTAGAAAGAATTAATTTGTTTTATATTAACTACTACGTAAATTAAAATGAAAAAGAAAGGTTTAATTATATTGGCTGTTATAGTCGTTGTTGTGTTGGTTGTATTTTCATGGTTTAAGAGTACCTATAATGGTATGGTCACAGCCAATGAGGCCGCCCAAGCTCAGTTGGCTAATATTGAAAATCAATACCAGCGTCGGGCTGATCTGATCCCTAATTTGGTCGCTACTGTTAAAGGTTACGCTCAACATGAAGAATCGACTTTAACCCAGGTAGTCGAGGCCAGAGCTAAAGCGACACAGACACAGCTGAATATTGACGATGCAGCAGCCATGTCCAAATATATGGAGGCACAAGGGGAGTTGTCATCGGCATTGAGCCGTTTGATGGCAATTAGTGAGAATTACCCCGATCTGAAAGCCAATCAAAACTTCCTGGATTTACAGACACAATTGGAAGGAACCGAGAATCGTATCGCTACGGAACGGCGTAAGTATAACGAATCTGCTCGCCAATTCAACACAATGATCAAAATGTTTCCGCGCAATATGGTTGCCGGTATGTTCGGTTTTGCCCCGTTGAGCTATTTTGAGGCGGAAGAGGGGGCTCAGCAAGCTCCACAAGTTAGCTTTGAATAAATTGCCCATATAGATGCTGATGAGCAGGAAAACAATATTAGGGGCAAAGCTGTTTAAACAGTTATTGACGCTCTTTTGTGGCGGTTTGGTGGCTGTCAGTTCGGTGATAGCCCAAAATCTGCCAGAACCGATGTCTCCTAAGCGCTTGGTGAATGATTTTGTCGGAGTGTTTACACCTCAGCAACAGCAGGCTTTAGAACAGAAATTGGTTGCGTTTGATCGCAAAACCTCCACGCAAATTGCCATTGTGACGGTCGCCGATTTGGAAGGCTATGCCCCTGGGGAATATGCCCAACGATTGTATGACAAGTGGGGGATTGGACAGCAAGGGAAGGATAATGGTCTGTTGATTTTGCTAAAACCTAAAACTCTGGATAGTAATGGTGAGGTTTTTATTGCTGTGGGGTATGGTATAGAGGGAGTAGTGCCAGATATTACAGCAGGGCGTATCATCGACCGCGAGATGTTACCGTCTTTTCGCAAAGGTGACTATTTTACCGGAACCGATCGTGCCGTCCAGGTATTAATGCAATTGACCGAAGGGGAATTTACGGCTGATCAATATAGCCGGCAGGGTGCGCCTGCAGGATTGACAAGTGGTGCAATTTTGTTCTTTATATTGTTAGTCTTTTTATTCTTTTTTGGTCGTGGACATGGCGGTAACCACGGAGACGATAATGGTGGAAGTAGTGGTGGACGCCGTTTCGTTTGGATTCCTCCTGTGTTTATAGGGGGGCATGGTGGTTTTGGAGGAGGATCTTCCGGCGGATTTGGCGGCTTCGGAGGCGGTATGTCTGGCGGAGGTGGCGGCGGACGCTCCTGGTAATGAGTCCGGAGAGGCGTTTGTCATTTCTGTGGTTGTTGTTTTTCCGATAGCTACGCATTTTCAGACTTTGTGTTAAAGACCTAAATACTTTGGAAGGTGATTTCTTTTGAATATGACAGCTCAGCCTTATATGTTAATTAGATGGAGCTTAATATTACAAAGAGTGTTGTAACACGCAAATGAGGTGGATGGACCTATTGCAATAGAGCATTGGCCTACACAAGTGAAGAAGGGTAAGGGATTAAAGATGTTCATTCATCGGAATCATGAACGGTATAATGCATAGATATTCTGTAAGTAAATACTTCCTTTCCATGGAGAAGTTGGTATTAATTGTGCTGGCGGGGTTAATGTTGATCTCTTGTAAAAAGGAGCCAGAAACTACTCCTCCAATTAAGGCTGATCGCACGGTGTTGGTCTATATGGCGGTCAGTAATTTGACTTCGCAGGCTGAACTGAATCTTGCAGATATGGCTGCAGGAATGGAAGGTTTGTCGGGTAATTTGATTGTATATGTCAATCGATATCCGGGGAATGCGGTTTTGTACCGTGTAAATGATGATCAAACCATGGTTGAAGTGGCTCAGTATGGAAAAGAAGATCCCGCGTCAGCCGAAGTGTTGCAACGTGTTTGGAATACAACAGTACAGCAATTTCCTGCCGATTCATATGGTTTGGTTATGTGGGGGCATGCAACGGGATGGGTCCCTGCGGATCTGAACATCACGAATCAACGTAGCAAACCTATTGGTGAAGAACTCTCGCAACCCTTGCAGGGTATGGAGCAGCAGATTTGGACCCAGATGCCGAATGCGTTGCCGACTAAAGCTTTTGGAGGCGATATGGAGATTTCCGATATGGTTGCAGCCTTGCCTCAAGATCGAAAACTTGATTTTCTGCTTTTTGACGCTTGCTTTATGTCATCGATAGAGGCATTGTATGATCTTCGTAACACGGCCCAATATATAATTGCATCGCCAACTGAGGTGATGGGTGACGGCTTTCCGTACACAGATGTAACCCCGCTGTTTTTTCAAGAGACCTTGAATTTGCAGGGAATTTGTCAAGCTTTTGTGGATTCATATCGATATAGTAGCAGTGTACAGTCTGCTTCGGTGGCGTTAATTAACACTTCAGAATTGGAGCAACTTGCTACTGCAGTCCGTAATCTTTATGATGCCTTTCCAGATCCGAGCGTAGATCTCGATGAAGTACAGCCTTTTGAAAGTCTGACTCGCCATGTTTTTTATGATATGGAGGATTATTTCAAGCAATTTGCAGAGGGTAGCTCTCAATTTGAAGCATTCCAATCTCAGTTGGCCAAAACAGTCGGCTTTTCGGATTGTACTGATTGGATCTATAGCGCTTATGGAGCAATGTTTCAATGTGTAAATTATTGTGGAATATCGACCTATGTACCGCAGGATGTTTTCCCCGTATATGGTGCAGCTTATGCAGAAACGGCTTGGGCTAAGGCGATCGGTATGTCAAATTGACAACTGCAGGCAAAACGATAAAACTCGTTTACAGATTGATGTAAGTCGGAATGTACTGGATTGTATGTTCCGACTTTTTCGTATGATGGAGAAGAAAATGAGGAGATGAATGCATTTGTCGGATTGATGGTTGCGTGCAAAACCGTTGTGGTAATTGGGATTTGTGGGAATCTGACTCTTTGATCTGAAAAAAAATTAGTACCTTTATTTCGTTGACTTTATATTAAACCACCAAACTTGTATTAACTGCTATGGTTGATTTGAATTTGCTTTATGAAGCCATTTTGAATGGTAAATTGGAGCAGGCCGTAGATGTAACCAATCAGGCGATTGCCGATGGTGTAGAACCACAGGCCATTATTAATGGATATATGATCAAGGCCATGGAAGAGGTCGGACAGCGTTTCCAACGGGGCGAGGCGTTTGTTCCCAATCTGCTGATGGCAGCTCGAGCTATGAAAGGTTCGTTGGATATTCTCAAGCCGCTGATGAAGGGCGATGCTTCGACCACCTTGGGCAAAGTGGTGATCGGAACCGTCAAGGGCGATTTGCATGATATTGGAAAGAATCTCGTCGCTTCAATGCTGGAAGGATGTGGCTTTGAGGTGATTAATCTCGGAGTGGATGTGCCGAGCGATAAATTTATTGCAGCGATTAAGGAAAACAATGCCGATATTCTTTGCTTGTCAGCACTGTTGACTACTACCATGAACTATATGAAAGATGTAATCGAGGCTCTGAAAGCTGATGGATTGCGTGATCAGGTGAAAGTGATGGTAGGTGGCGCTCCTGTTACGGCCATGTTTGCTGAACAGGTTGGTGCAGACGGTTACAGCGAAGATGCCAGTGAGGCTGTAGCGTTGGCTCGTCGTTTGGTTTCTGCATAGGATCTTGTCACTCGGAAGCAATGGAGTGTCGTACCGTGCCATTTACTGCATTGGAGATAACATCGGCTGATGTTGCTGATGCAATTGGTTATGGGCCCCATGTTCCTGACGAAAACGTATTACAGTTAATCTCCGGATTACTTTGTGCTTTTGAAAATATCCAGACTCATTATTGTCTGGATATTTTCGATGGTATGGTTCATTCGAAAAGTATCGAGATTAATGGCGTGCCGTTTAATTCGGGAACTGCTGTCGCAAACGTGATGCGGGGGGCAAAACAATTTGCAGTATTTGTGGCTACGGCTGGAGAGGAATATGAACGCCTATGTGCTGAATTGACCAGCAATAAGGATGCTGATATTCTGTCGCAATATATTGCAGATGCTATCGGTTCGACGATTGCGGTGAAATTGGGTGCTTATGTAGAAAAACGGTTGGCAGATGCGATAATACCCCAACGTTTTTCTCACCATCTTAGCCCGGGATATTGCCATTGGCCCGTGTCCGATCAACGACCACTGTTTGATTTATTAGGCGGAAATCCTTGCGGAGTCCGTTTGTCAGACGGTTTTTTGATGTATCCTGTCAAGTCGCTCAGTGGTATTATCGCCATCGGAGACCAAGTACGACAAGAGGTTAGCGGCTGTGATATTTGTCCTATGGTACGCTGTTTTCGACGACACGCTTCAACGAAACTTCCGAATAAAACCTAAATACCTAATTAACAACCTTTATGAGGAATATGCGAGATTGGGCTAAAGGCCTGATGAATAGCAAAAAAAGAAGTGTTCTTCCTATTATGACTCACCCTGGGATCGAAATGATCGGTCGAGAGGTGTATGATGCTGTAACCGATGGTCGTGTGCATTACGAGGCGATCAAAGCTGTGAATGAGGCTTATCCGCAAAGTGTAGCGGCGACGGTTATTATGGATTTGACAGTGGAAGCAGAAGCTTTCGGCTGTGAAATCTCTTTCCCTAAAAATGAGGTGCCAAGTGTAGTGGGCCGTTTGGTAACTGATTATGATTCGGTGGCCAAACTGGAGGTTCCTGATCTGACCAAGGGACGTGTACCGCAATATCTTTTGGCAAATAAATTGGCCGCTGAAAACATTACGGATAAACCGACGTTGGCGGGGTGTATTGGCCCATTTTCATTAGCGGGTCGGTTGTTCGATATGACAGAGATTATGATGGCATGCTATGTGGAGCCTCAGACAATCGAATTACTGCTGCAAAAATGTACTGAGTTTATCAAAAAGTATTGCTTGGAACTCAAAAAGGTCGGAGCGAATGGGGTAGTCATTGCAGAACCTGCGGCTGGGTTGTTGTCCAATGATGATTGTCTGAAATTTGCAACTCCTTATTTGAAAGAGATTATCGAAGCAGTACAGGATGAAAGTTTCATAGTTGTCTTGCATAATTGCGGCAATACAGGTCATTGTACACAGTCGATGGTTGCTACAGGGGCTTGGGCGCAGCATTTCGGCAATAAGATCGATATGGTAAAAGCCCTGGAGGATACCCCTTCTGAAATGCTTGTCATGGGTAATCTTGATCCTGTTGCCTTGTTTAAAGTTGCATCGCCCGCAGAGATGAAAGCTGCAACAGCAGAACTGCTCGAACGTACTAAAGATTATAATAATTTTGTACTCTCTTCAGGATGTGATACACCTCCAGAGGTTCCGGCTGCCAATATTGCTGCATTTTATGGAGCTCTAGATGAGTTTAATGCTAATAGGGCTTAATGTTATAGGTAGCTTCCATAGAAAAAGATAACTTTTCAAATAAAGTGAAATAACTATAATGAGCTGACGACACAAATCGTCAGCTCTTTTTTTTATGCTATATCAATCTTGATTGCGAAGTTGATGGCAGATAGCCTATGAAATAAAAGTAAAAATTTGATCATATACCCGTATTTTTAGGGGGTATAATGTAATTTTTATTTATTATTCTAAATAATACCCCTTAAAAATTTGATGAATGGAAAATTATTTTGATATTTGCAGTGGAATTGATCATGATTCCAATAGGTCAACAATTCATAAAACAGTCTAAAATGGCAACATTGAGATTTAAAATGGTGGAAGATGCGATCAAACGTAAAGCTTTGGTGGTTCCCACCCCGGAAAAGCGTCCATCAGAGTATTATGGGATGTATGTGTTTACAGAGGATAAGATGCGTAAATATCTTCCTCAGAAAACCTACGAAGCTCTGCTCGATACCATGAAACATGGCAAAGCCTTAGCTCGTGATTTGGCGGATAGCGTAGCGTCAGGAATGCGTCAGTGGGCAATGGATATGGGGGCTACTCACTATACCCATTGGTTTCAGCCATTGACTGGCGGTACTGCCGAGAAACATGATGCTTTTGTAGAGCCTGATGGTCAAGGTGGAGTAATCGAGGAGTTTTCAGGTAAATTGTTGATTCAACAGGAACCCGATGCCTCCAGTTTTCCCAATGGAGGTATCCGTAATACGTTTGAGGCTCGCGGGTACTCCGCTTGGGATGCCACATCTCCAGCATTTATTGTAGATACAACGCTCTGTATTCCGACCATTTTTATTGCCTATACCGGTGAAGCTCTCGATTTCAAAGTGCCATTGCTCCGCTCTTTGGAAGCAGTCGATAAAGCCGCCGTTTCAGTTTGCAAATATTTTGACGAGAACGTCAACAAGGTAATATCTTATCTTGGTTGGGAACAGGAATATTTTTTGGTCGATGAAGGATTGTGGGCAGCTCGTCCAGATTTGATGTTGACCGGACGTACTTTAATGGGACATGAAAGTGCCAAAAACCAACAGCTCGAAGATCACTATTTCGGAGCTATTCCAACTCGTGTGATGGCGTTTATGAAAGATCTGGAGTATGAGTGCTGGAAATTAGGTATTCCTGTGAAAACCCGTCACAATGAGGTTGCACCAAATCAGTTCGAATTGGCTCCAGTATATGAAGAAGCCAATTTGGCAAATGACCATAATCTGCTTTTAATGTCCACTATCAAACGGGTATGTCGTAAGCATTGCTTCCGGGCTCTTTTACATGAAAAGCCTTTCAAAGGTGTTAACGGTTCGGGAAAACACTGTAACTGGTCTTTGGGTACTGATACCGGCGTCAATTTGCTTTCTCCAGGCAAAACCCCAAAAGACAATCTTCAGTTCATTACCTTCTTGGTTAATGTCATGATGGCCGTGTACAAACATAACGGTTTGTTAAAAGCCAGCATTATGAGTGCCACCAATGCACACCGTTTGGGCGCCAATGAGGCTCCTCCAGCAATCATTTCTGTGTTCTTGGGACGCCAGTTGTCAGATATATTGGATAAAATGGTTAGCAGTGACGGGACAAGTGATATTGTATTTAGCGGCAAGAGCGGGTTTAAAATGGAAGGGATTCCTCATATTCCCGAATTGTTGCTCGATAACACCGATCGTAACCGTACCTCGCCGTTTGCCTTTACTGGTAACCGTTTTGAGTTCCGTGCAGTAGGTTCTTCAGCCAACTGTGCAGGTGCAATGACCGTTCTCAACACAGCTGTCGCCGATCAGTTGAATGCCTTTAAAGCGGCTGTCGATGCTCGCGTTTCCAATGGTGAAGGTGCAATGCAGGCTATATATGACGAATTGAGAAAATATGTAGAGGAGTGCAAAGCTATTCATTTTGATGGAAACGGGTATACCGATGAGTGGAAAGCTGAAGCTGCAAGTCGTGGTTTGGACTGTGAAGTATCTGCTCCATTGATGTTCGACAAATATATGTCTGCTGACAGTATCGCGATGTTTGAACGTACTCACGTCCTGAATAAAAAAGAGCTTGAAGCACGTACTGAAGTGATGTGGGAGACCTATACCAAGAAGATTCAGATCGAAGCTCGTGTCTTGGGTGATATGGCAATGAATCATATTCTGCCGGTAGCCTCTTCATATGAGAGTACGTTGTTGGATAAGATATTTAAACTGAAAGCGCTATTCAGTGACGAACAGTGGAAGAATGTATCAGCCCGTGATATCGCACTGGTGGAACAAATTTCTGCTCACATCGCGGACATCCAGAAACTGACTGTTAAATTAGTCGATGCGCGCAAAGTGGCTAATAAGATCGATTGTGAACGTACAAAAGCAATCGCTTATCATGACACAGTTGCCAGCTTGTTCGAGGAGATACGTTACCATATCGATAAACTGGAACAGGGTGTGGATAATGAAAAGTGGCCATTGCCTAAATATCGGGAACTACTTTTTGTTCGATAAATGTCTGATTATGTAAATGAAGCGGGCTGTCCCTCATCGAACAGCCCGCTTCATTGTTTATTTATTTTCCAGGAAATATTTATTTATATTAACGTGATAAAATCAAACTGAAGAAATCTGTATTGCTTCCACTGTTAGAGTCAAGTTTTGTCTCTTAGAAGCGCTGTTTCATTGCATCTATGGATAGTGGACAGGATCGAGAACGTTATACATAGAGACAATCGCAACTTAAGCTACTTGTGTGTCTGATTTTTTGTCTGAAATATTTGTCGTATCCTTTTTGAAAAACATATCTTTTACCAATATGTATCCTGATGCTATAACGACGCCTAAAAATACAAAGGCGATTAAAATAACAGCTTTACTAGTGTTTGATTTTTGTGTTGGGACTCCTGCTGGTTCGATAACTGTCACACAAGGAGTTTGTTCCTGCACTTTGATTCGAGCCATTTCTAATTGCTGTGCTAATTGGCTGTAAACACCATAAGCAAGAGTCACTTCATTTCGTAAACGATCTTGTTCTGCAACTACAGACTGACGAGCTGTATTTTGTGTTGCATCCATATAAGCAGCATATTTACGTTGTGCGGCAAGATAACGTTCTTGAGCTGCTATATATGATTCATGTGTAAAATCACAGTCACGTTTAGCTTTCTCAGTACGATAATTCGCCATATATTCTTCAAGTTTTCGGATCATCGAGTCGGTGACCGCGGCTGCTACAACAGGATCTTGCATCGTAGAAGATGCTGTAATTACTCCCGTTTTTTTATCTACAGTTACACTCAGCCGTCCTGATAAACTTTTAAGAATTACACTTTGTTTACGCGAAAGAGCTAATGGATTGATAGTTTGAATAGAATCCTCAGAAGCTTGGCCTATTGATGTAATCCACCCAATGGCTTGCATTGGAAGTCTAATAATATAACTCCACCATGGCGCGGAGATTTCATTATCAATGTAATCATAAAGGCTCATTTTGCCCTGGTCCTGAGGTTGAACAGGAATTTGGCTTAACTCTACTATAAAAGGCGTACTTTGCACCACGTCAGGGTAGAGTGTTAAATTGATGCCTTCCATATTTTCCCCACTGCTCAGATCGAAACCAGCCAATGCTGCTAATCCGGCCAAATTGCTGCCGCTGGTATTTTTCAATCCTTCTGGCGCCATTTTGGCCCCAGACGTATATTCGCGAGGAATACTAAAACCGACGATTAACCCAACAACTGCTGCAATGATGGCATATTTGCCTATGAAACGTCGTTTATCCCATAATTTTTTTGCCAATTCCAGCAGATCGATCTCTTCAGTTGCTGAATCGTTCTTTACAGTTTCTTCAGACATGACGATTGTTATATAAAAAAAGTAGTTAGTACAAATATTATTACAAAGGTGTTGCTTTATCTCTTTTTGCGATGTGGATCACAGATTAACAGACCAATGGATACGCCTATCTTATTAGGCAACCATTCTGCTGAACCATTCCAAGGATCAGGATTTGGTGGAGGGGTAGGCCGGTTGGGTTCCATATCAATAACACCGTCTAAACTATAGCCATTATACCAACTGGCCATATACGACCAGCCGACGTAGGCATCCAACAGCCAGCGTTCTTTGAACTTATATTCATATCCGACAGCAAGTCCTGCCATAAAGCCATACCCTTTACAATAGCGGTTTTCTAATTGAATCTTTCCACCGCGAAATTCTGGTTTGGACATATCAAAAGCCATCATTCCGATATTTCCAGCCAGGTACCAGCCGTCATTATGTTGACGAAAATAGCGTCGATATTCATTCATAAAGATGCCAAAAAGCATATGTTTTCCGTTATTTCCGATCTCTTTCCATGGTGAAATAACTATTTCTGTTTGAAAGGTGGAGTGGGGTGAAATGGTAAACTCAGCAGCAGGGTTGATCAATCCAACTAAAGCATACAGCCCATTTAGCTTAATATACGTTTGAGCTGCAGTCTGTTGTACGCCACATGTCAACGCTAAAAGTATGGTGAAAATTGTTAACCGCTTTTTCATGGAAAGGATTTGTGCGTAGTGTAATATGCAAATATATAATAACTCTATGAATTGGCAATTTTGAATGTCTTTGCTGTCAAAAATTTTATCCACAATATTTTGTTGTGAATCGGACCGATTCGGCTATCTTTGTGTAAAATTCATTTGCTATGGTAAAAATTGGAACGGTATTTTCTCCGATCGGTAAGAAGGCTTTGCTGTGCGGATCTGGAGAGTTGGGTAAAGAGATTGCCATTGAGTTGCAACGGTATGGTATTGAAGTTGTAGCTTTGGATCGTTATCGTGATGCCCCAGCTATGCAGGTGGCGCATCGCAGCTACGAGGTATCCATGTTAGATGGGAAAAAACTACGCGAAATTATAGAGAAGGAGAAACCTGATTATATCATTCCTGAAATTGAAGCAATTGCAACCGATACTTTGTTGGAGTTGGAAAAAGAGGGTTATCATGTAGTTCCAACAGCTAATGCTACTCGATTGACCATGAATCGTGAGGGGATTCGTCGTTTGGCTGCCGAGGAACTTGGATTACCTACATCTCCCTATCGGTTTGCATCGAACGAAACGGAGTTTGTACAGGCTGTACATGAAATAGGAATTCCTTGCGTTGTCAAACCGGTCATGAGCTCTTCAGGGCATGGACAAAGTGTTATTCGTTCTGAAGAGGACATTCAAAAAGCGTGGTATATTTCACAGCATGGCGGACGTGCCGGGGAAGGTCGTGTCATTGTCGAAGGCTTTGTTCCGTTTGATTATGAAATCACTCAGTTGACAGTACGTCATGTCGGAGGTACCTCTTTCCTTGAACCTATCGGACATTATCAAGAAGACGGTGATTATCGTGAGTCTTGGCAACCCCAACCCATGTCGCCTGCATTATTGGCTCATGCTCATGATATAGCTAAAAAGATTACCGATGCGTTAGGAGGTTGGGGCATTTTTGGTGTTGAACTGTTCATTAAAGGGGATCAAGTTATTTTTAGTGAAGTCTCTCCGCGTCCTCATGACACAGGCATGGTTACCATGATTTCACAGGATCTTTCACAATTTGCCCTGCACGTAAGAGCAATTCTTGGGTTACCTATCCCGAATATTGCTTTCCATGGCCCATCGGCATCTCGTGCTGTCGTTGTAGAAGGGGATACCAATCAAGTTGAATTTTCTAACCTTGAAAACGTATTGTCGGAACCAGATACACAAATGCGCATATTTGGTAAACCTGAAGTTCACGGTCATCGTCGTATGGCTGTTTTGCTGGCTCGTGGTAAAGACATCGCTGAAGCACGTGAAAAGACAGGACGAGCATATGCAAAATTGCAAATCGATCTGTTTTAATTTACTCTAACATAAAATAAAAAAGAGAGGACTGCAATGTCCTCTCTTTTTTATTTCAATATTTCGTTATGTCTGTCTGAAAGAATTTGCGCTGGACTTATTCTTCCGCCTGCAAATATTTATGAGCAGATTTCAGTTGCATGGCCAACATAATGGCTGCAATACCGGCAAACAGGAGCGAGATACCTACCCATATGATCACCATTGAGGTTCCAACGACAACGGGTTGCAAAAGAATCCACATCGAACAAATCATTAATAAGATGCCGCAGATAATTGTCCACGTAGCCCCTGGAATCGACAATGTGTACATATCTCCTCCTAACCCGATAGCTCTAAAGCCTCGGAACATCAACCAAAATCCAAGAAAAATAGGAAGGATTTCAGCTGACAGAATGACATTGAATGCTAAAATGACACCCAGCATAATCTCGACGATTCCGCCAGCGAGCGTCCATCCTCGGCCAGTAATAAAATGTTTGTTACTCGTTGCAACAATGACGCTGAAGATGCCTGAAATCAGGATCATCCACCCAAAGAGCATGGATAATCCTAAATAACTTATTGCCGGATAGGCAAAAATGATAATAGCAATCACCAGCAGTGCAATACCTGTCAGTAATGTAAGCCACCAATACTTAACAGCCTGTTTTGAGTGTTCGATCAATGACGTTAACAAATTTTCCATAATACATTGATTTATAAATTGGTTTAATAATATTAATGCATAACTGAAAGTGTTTATGGATGTTGTTTATGTGTCCACCAGCGGTACAGAAACATACATCCCGTCAGAATTAATGCTGAGGATAATCCCGAATAAAACACAGCAATAAATCTTAACGGAAGGAGGTGCAATTTACGTACCACGATCCCTAATGTGATCATAAAGATCATGATGAACCATCCTTTAGTGTCAAAGAAAGCAAATGGACAATTTTGTTCTTGTTTTGTACTGATGCGTTGGGTGTGCTTATGAAACATGCGGTTGAATATGCCAAAAAAGAATATGCAGAAAATGAATATTGCCCATCCGATATTAATTAACCATGCATGTCGATCAACCAACCAGGTTTGTATTCCAATGCGCAAAATATTGGTACCGGCAATTACCCAGACCAGTCCAGCAAATAACAATAAGGTTCGGTTTGTGACTTTCCAACGCATGTGATTATGTACTTATAAAAGAAAAGCAGGACCGTGTTGATACGATCCTGTTTCCATGAATGAAGATTTGATTATCGTCCTTCGGTGTCCACTGCGCTGCTTTGTCCTATGCTTCCAGAATACCGCATGGGATCCAATGCTGTTGCACTTGTGGATAAATCAACCCGTCCTGTATAATAAACAGTAAAGCGGAATTTATAGGTTTTACCGCCCGGTTCAGCAGCATTAAACGAAACAGTTATTTTATTTTTCTTACCTTCTGTTACTTGATAATCACTGATTGTACCTTGAAAACGCATTGCTAAATCAGATGATAACATAGCAGATCGTCCATTGCCCCAATAGGGTAGTGATGAAAATATCTCAGATCCATTGATTCGTACGATGGCCGAAATAGAGATACTTCCACCTGATAATCCTGATCCTTGAGTGAGATAAAGCGTATAGTTTTTACTCTCCACCAATGCTTTTTGTCTTGCTGCAGCTTGAGCAATTTGCGTTGCTGTAGGTTTCGCTCCAAAAACGCTTGTCAATCCGATACTCATGACGAACAGACAAGAAAGGAAGAATTTACTTTTCATGGTAATGTGGAGTTAGGTGATTAAGTCTTTTAAAGATAAGAAATTGATTATACAAAAACAATTTCCCTGTTAAATTTTCTTTGTGGATTCAAAATTAAGTTTAATAAAAAAGGTCTTCGAGGAATCGAAGACCTTATATCGAAATTTGTAGGTTAAAATTTATTTAATCTATACCGCTGGGCCTCAATTGTCCGATGTAACGCATCGGATCCAAATTGGTACATGTGGTACTTATAAATGTAGAACCGTTATAATAGACTTCCAATTTGAATTGGTAAATTCTACCGGTTTCTGCTTTCACTTTAAATGCAACCACCAATCGGTCTTTTTTGTTTTCGGTGATTTTATAATCCGTAATCGTCCCTTGGAAACGCATTCCTTCATCGTTGTTGAAGGAATTGTAACCGCTTCCCCAATAGGGCAAGGAAGAACTGGCTTTGTTGCCATTTATGACCAGTAACGAGTTCTCAACAGCAATACTACCGCCTTTCAAAGGGGTGGCATTTTTTACGTTAATGGTATAATCTTGACTTTCAATTTTCGATTTTACCTCTGCAAGAGCCTGTTGAATTTCACTTTGCGATGGTTTTGCAGCCCAAAGTGCTGTTACATTCAAAGCCAGTAAACCGATGACTGTCAAAATCAGATTCCTTTTCATAATGAAACGTTTTAATTGTGGATACTATGAATATGGACCCGCAATGGCTTCAAATGATTCATTAAGAAGCCTTTTATGATAGTAAACGTTTGACTGTTTCTGAAATTGTTCGACCGTCAGCCTGACCGGCTAACTTTTTGGTTGCTACGCCCATCACTTTACCCATATCTGCAGGAGTTTTAGCCCCTACCTGAGCAATGATCTCTTTGAGGATATTTTCCAATTCGGCACCATCTAACTGTTTCGGCAAATATACCTCTAAACAAGTTGCCTCGGCTAATTCGTTTTCTGCCAATTCGGGCCGGTTGTTTGCTGTATAGACGGCAGCTGATTCTTTACGTTGTTTAACCAACTTTTGAATGATCTTCAGAATAGTTGCATCACTGATTTCATCAGATCCATCAGCCGTTTTTGCCAAAAGAATTTCTGCTTTAATGGCCCGCAGTGCAGCCAATCTAACCTTTTCTTTCCCCAACATGGCTTGTTTGATGCCATTGTTGATTTCTATTTCCAGACTCATGGTATGTGTATTATGATACTTATTGATTATGCTAATATAGGGATTTTTCAGATGGAGTATTCCTATTTACTTAATATCAAGTGATCTATTATGCTAATTTATTATACCACTTTCTTTAGTGATAGGCCTGTTAATGGTTGAAATTCATGCCCTTCAAACAAAGATCAATGATTAGCTTGAAGAGTACGCTATGTGAATAAGACAGACTTGTCAGACAGTATCAATTCTGTCATGGCCCTTGTGGTTAGCATATATTTATTTTGCTCGCAGTCGTTCTGTCGGATAAAAAGCTTTTTTCTCTTTCATCAGTAAGATGACCGCAACGATCGCAGCCAGTAAATCAGAAAATGGAATTGAAAGCCAAACTCCAGTTAAACCGAGCCACTCTGAGAAAAAGTAAAGGGCTGGGATTAAAAAGATGACTTGGCGTGATAGACTCATAAAAATTGCCTTGCCAGCTTTGCTGATGGATTGAAAGAAGTTGGATACAATAATTTGGAGACTGACAACAGGTAATAGCATGAAGGCAATACGAATGCCTTTAACCGCCATCTCTTTGAGTTCTGGGTCAGTCGTAAAAGCACTAACCAGCCAGCCGGGAATAATTTCACAGGCAGCAAACCCGATTATCATAATCAGGGTCCCTACGCGCAAGGTAAGCAATAGCGTATCTTTAACCCGTTTATACTTTTGTGCCCCATAATTGTAGCCGATAATAGGTTGCATTCCCTGACATAACCCCATAACGCTCATCACGATTAGAATGGCATAACTATTAAAAATTCCGTATGCACCGATAGCGAGGTCTCCACCATGCGTAACGAGGCGATGGTTCATGATCACATTCACACCACATGCAGCAACATTAATCAGGAATGGTGCCATGCCGATTGATGTAATATTACGAATAATGTATCCACGGAGCTTCATACAGCCTCGTTCAAAATGCACCACATGTTTGGGATTGAAAAAGTGGCTCATCACAAACAGTGTGCTGACAAACATCGAGATTACCGTAGCATAGGCTGCTCCTTTGATGCCCATCTCCATGCCGAAAATAAAAATAGGATCCAGGATCACATTCATGGTGACACCGATCAGCAATGTATACATGGATTTATGAGGATAGCCAGAGGCTCGCATCATATTGCTGAAACTGTAACTCAAATTAATCAATACGCTACCGGGAATAACAATACGCAAATAATCAATAGCGTAAGGTAAAGTCTGGGGACTTCCACCGAAAGCTGTGAGAATTTCAGGGAGATAAATCAGGGCAATGGATGTGACGATGATGGAAAGGATAAAGGTCAAAATAAAGGCATTGCCAAGAATATTTCGGGCCCATTTGATGTCCTTCATACCCAATACGATTGACAAACGTGCTGCTGCGCCGACTCCGACCAACGTTCCGATTGCTGTAAAGAGAGTCATCAGTGGGAATGTCAGGGCTAAACCAGAAATAGCCATTGGGCCGACTCCTTGACCAATAAAGACACGATCGACAATATTGTACAACGATGTAACCATCATACCGATAATTGCCGGAATCGAATAGTGGAGCAGAAGTTTGCCTACTTTCTCTTTTTCCAGTTTAGCGGTTGCAAGGTCTTGTTGAGATTTCATAGTGACTATCGTTTTTTCTGTGGAGAGAACTGCAAAGATAGCTCAAATATTGTTTCAGATTCTGAAAAAATATGGCCTAATCGGCTTATTGCAGACAATTGTACAGAATAAACGGACCAACAGAACGTTGCCATCTGAATGGGAAGAATTATGACCCTCGTTTCATAAAGGGAACAAAAAAAGAGGAAACAGCTCTGCTTCCTCTTTTTTATTAATATGTTCGGGAGTTTATTCCCATTCAATTGTTGCGGGTGGTTTAGAACTGATGTCATAGACAACGCGGTTGATTCCTTTGACACGATTGATAATTTCGTTAGAGACTTTGGCCAAGAAATCATAGGGCAGATGTACCCAATCGGCAGTCATACCATCGGTCGAGGTTACAGCACGAAGGGCTACGCAGTTTTCGTATGTGCGCTCATCTCCCATAACACCGACAGACTGTACTGGGAGCAACATGACGCCCGCCTGCCATACTTTATCATACAGGTCTGCCTCTTTGAGGTTGTCGATGAAAATTTTATCAGCTTCCTGAAGGACCTTAACTTTTTCAGCTGTTACTTCACCCAAGATACGGATACCCAGACCAGGACCGGGGAAGGGGTGACGGCCTAAAATATCCATGGGGATATTAAGCTGACGACCTACACGACGAACTTCATCTTTGAAAAGCAGACGTAACGGCTCAACAATCTTGAGATCCATCTTTTCGGGCAGTCCACCTACATTGTGATGAGACTTGATCGTTGCAGAGGGTCCTTTAACTGAAACCGATTCGATAACATCAGGGTAAATCGTTCCCTGAGCCAACCATTTCACATCCGTCAGTTTCTGAGCCTCTTCATCGAATACTTCGATAAAATCACGACCAATGATCTTGCGTTTCTTTTCTGGTTCTGTCACTCCTTTCAGATCAGAGAGGAATTTGTCACCAGCACGCACTCCGATCACATTGAGTCCCATGGTCTCGTAGGAGTGAAGCACATCCTCGAATTCGTTTTTGCGCAACAGACCCATATCGACAAAAATACAGGTCAGGTTCTTGCCGATTGCCTTGTGCAACAACATGGCGGCAACCGATGAGTCAACGCCACCGGAGAGACCGAGCACCACTTTGTCGTTACCCAATTTTGCCTGTAGCTCTTTAACAGTCGAATCGATGAACGAATCCGGAGTCCAATTCTGTTTGCATCCACAGATGTCGGCAACGAAATGTTTCAACAATTGGGTGCCTTCCGTAGAGTGGTATACTTCGGGGTGGAATTGAATACCCCAAGTTTTTTCACCATCAATTTGGAATGCTGCCACAGGTACATCTTCAGTGCTTGCGATAATTTGGAAATTGTCTGGGATTCGAGTGATCGTATCACCGTGAGACATCCAAACCTGTGAAGTCTGAGAGAGACCGCAGATCAGTGGATTGGCACCTTCCACTTTGGAGAGCATGGCACGGCCATATTCGCGAGTCGCAGACGGTTTTACCTCGCCTCCGAAATGTTGGGCAAGATATTGTGCACCGTAACAAACGCCTAACAGCGGCAGTTTGCCTTTGATCGAAGAGAGATCCACTTGAGGAGCATCCGCATCTCGAACCGATGAGGGGCTTCCAGAGAGAATCACACCTTTGATCGACTCATCCAGTGCGGGAAAGTGATTGTAAGGATGGATCTCGCAATAGACATTCAGCTCACGAACACGCCTTGCGATCAGCTGCGTGTATTGAGAACCGAAGTCGAGAATCAATATTTTTTCCTGCATTGTAATAATGTGGGTTTATGATAAATTGCTCTTTATGGGTGATGAGCGATTGTGCTCATCGACTTCATCTGTAACTAAACGCGAAATGTTTATCGGATTTGCGCGCCAGCTCGACGTTCAAACTCGCGGATCAAGTTTGACATCACACGGTCAATCACCTGATCGGTCAGCGTTTTGGTTGTGTCTTCCAGTACAAAGTTTAATGCGTAAGACTTCTTACCTGCGGGTAATTTGTCACCTTCGTAAACATCAAAGAGGGTAACATTCTTCAACAGCTTCTTCTCTACGGAGAAGGCTATTTCACGCAGTTGTGAGAAGGTTACCTGGGTGTCAACCAACAGAGCCAAATCGCGACGCACTTCGGGGAATTTTGACAACTCTTCTACTGTAACTTTGTGGTTCTTCGTAAGTTTCAAGAAGGCATCGAAATTCATCTCGAGATAATAGACATCCGCCTTGATGTCGAATTTCGAACGGATCTTCTTGGAGACGATACCCATCTCAACGATCTGTTTGCCATTAATCTTATAAGTTACAGCTTCACGATAGAGATCACTCTGCAGTGACTCCATAACTGCACTGTTAAGATCAATTCCGATTCGGTTGAAGAGCTTTTCAACCATGGCTTTCAAGGTATAGAAGCTGGTTGGTTGTGCTTTGGTATTCCAGGAAAGAGCGTGATCAGCACCAGTAATCAGAATAGACAAGTGGTTCTGTTCGCTGTATGGTGCTAAGCCTCCTTCAGACGCTTTGTCAGGGTTGTACCAATAGCAGTTACCGAATTCATACAGTTTCAGATCACTGTTACGACGATTGGTGTTCAATTCGACAGCTTCCAAAGCATTAAACAACAAAGTCTGACGCATTACACTCAAATCGCTGCTGAGCGGATTGATAATGCGGACACAATTTTCCGCTTTATATGCTTTCAGATCGTCGTAATAGGCCGCTTTGGTCAATGAGTTACTCATAATCTCATTGAAACCATTTGCCGTTAACAGATTGGCAATGAGATTGGTTACCTTTTCACGATCTGGGTGAGGTGCGTAGGAAAGTGTTGAATGTACGGCCTGTGGAATTTCTACATTGTTGTATCCGTAGATACGCAAAATATCCTCGACCAAGTCAGCTTCACGCTGTACATCGACCCGATATGCCGGTACAGCAACGTGTAATGTTTCACCTTCCTCTTGTTCGATTTTTACATCAAGAGCGGCAATAATCTTACGAATGGTTTCATCAGGAATATCTTTACCGATCAAACGTTTTACGCGATCCAGTGAAATCTCAAAATGGAACGGTTGGATCGGTTCTGGATAGATATCGGTAACCGGAGAGCTAATCTGACCACCAGCCAGTTCCGTTACCAGCAGTGCTGCACGTTTTAAGGCATAGGGGGAGATATTGGGGTCGATACCACGTTCATAGCGGAACGATGCATCGGTACTCAGTCCATGACGTTTTGCGCTTTTGCGAATCCAAACCGGATTGAAATAGGCGCTTTCCAGGAATACTTCGGTAGTCTCTTCTGTCACGCCGGAATCGAGACCTCCAAAGACACCTGCAAGACACATCGGTTTCTCTTCGTCGCAAATCATCAGGTCGCGCTCTGAAAGTTTTCGTTCAACACCATCCAGGGTGACAAACGGAGTCCCTTCAGGGCAGGTACGTACAACGATTTTGCGTCCTTTGATTTTGTTAGCGTCAAAAGCATGCAGAGGCTGGCCAATTTCATGCAGAATGAAATTGGTAATGTCAACTACATTGTTGTGCGGATTCAAACCGATCGAACGCAAGCGAGTCTTCAGCCAATCCGGAGATTCAGCGACTTTAATACCGGTAATGGTAAGTCCCATATAGCGAGGAGCTGCTTCATGGTTGAGCACTTCAACCTGAACCGATTTGTCTGTTACACTTCCGGCCTGGAACGCTGAAACATCAGGTAAATTCAGCTTATATGGCATATCATGTGATTGCAGATATACTGCCAAATCACGCGCTACTCCATAATGCGACATAGCATCAGCGCGGTTTGCAGTCAGGCCGATTTCCAGCAGATAGTCATCTTCGATTTGATAGTATTCACGAGCAGGAATGCCGACCGGAGTATCTTCCGGCAGAAGGATAATACCTGCGTGATCGGTACCGATGCCGATTTCATCTTCGGCACACAACATACCGAATGATTCTACGCCACGGATTTTGCTCTTTTTGATTTTGAATCCTTCGGCTTCGCCGGTAGGGTAGAGCATGGTATTGATTGTAGCGACAACTACCTTTTTCCCCGCAGCGACATTCGGAGCACCGCAAACGATCTGCAAGGGTTCACCCTGACCTAAATCGACGGTGGTAACATGTAATTTATCGGCATTGGGGTGCTGTTCGCAGGTGAGTACCTTGCCTATAACTAATCCTTCCAAACCGCCACGGATACTTTCAATCTGTTCCATACCCTCGACTTCGAGACCGATATGGGTCAGAATATTGGCGATTTCTTCTGCTTTCAGAGAGGTATCAATATAACTTTTTAGCCAGTTCAGCGATATTTTCATGGCATTTTTCGATTTTAACGTGCGAAAGGTACAAAAAAGTTACCACCTTACCAACCTCGTTTCGTTCTCTTTCTCAATAAAACTGCACATCCTGGTCAAACAGATGATCGAGTTTTTGCGTATGGTACTCATCCGATCCTTGAGTCTGGTCGATATAAAAGCTGTTCAATGAAACTCATTGCAGTAGATACCACATTTTTAGTTCTGTATAATATCTGTATAATAAAAATGGCTGTCACAATAATTGGACAGCCATTTACAGTATTGGAAAACTAACTAATTACAATTCGTCACTGTATATGCTACGAGGAAGATCCCGCAGATTATAACGAGAAGCCATAGCTGATCCGTATGCACCAGCCGTGCGAATAGCAAGCAGGTCTCCACGTTTCAGTTGCGGCAGCATGGCAGCTTGATCAAAAATATCAGAGGATTCGCAAACTGGTCCCCCAATCATATAAGAACATTCCGTTCCCTGAGAAGTCAAGCATTCGATTTTATGGTGAGCTTGATAGAGAGCCGGACGAATCAGATCTGTCATGCCGGCATCAACCAAAGCCACATCACGCCCCAAAGCATTTTTCTTGGTGTAGAGAACCCGGGTGATCAATTCGCCACATTGAGCAACCAGTGATCGTCCCAATTCGAACAAAATTTGTTGGTGTGGATCGGGGCGTAAAGTGCGATGAATTGTATCAAAATAGGAGGCAAAATCAGGAATGGGCTCTGCATCCGGATGATCATAATCCACGCCTAAACCTCCACCAAGATTCAGATATTGTATTTCAATGCCTTGATCTGCGAACCATTGTTTAATGGTATTCACTTTTAAACAGAAATTCTCAAAAACCTTCATTTGCCGGATTTGTGAACCGATATGGAAATGCAGGCCAACAATACGCAGATTGGGTAATGTGTGCAATGTCCGGATCGCTTCGTCAATCTCTGTATAAGAAATGCCGAATTTACTGTCAGCATGTCCCGTAGAGATATTTTTATGGGTATGCGGATCAACATCAGGGTTGATGCGTAGAGCTACATGCGCAATTCGCCCCGTTTCAGCAGCCAGCGCATTGATCACCTGCAACTCTTGCAGAGATTCACAGTTAAATGCGAAAATATTTTGCTCCAAAGCATAGTGAATTTCCCGATCGCTTTTAGCCACACCGGCAAAAACAATTTTCGAAGCCGGGCAGCCACTCTCAATAGCCGTGCGCACTTCATTTCCGCTGACACAATCCACACCGAGACCGGCCTGAAGAGCCGCAGAGACGATACGGGGATCGAAATTGGCTTTTAGGGCATAGTGGATTTTGTATCCATATTTGGAGGCTTCCGATACAGCTTTTGTCAGCGTATCGTGCAGCAGTTGCATGTCATAAAAGTAGTATGGCGTCTCCAGTTGTCCCAACTGCGAGACGTATGATCGTGCACTCATGTGTTCGTTGTGAGTTTATGACCCAAGCGGCTCGATTAACGTTTTTCGAACAGATAGTCGTTCAAATATTGCAGGGTCTGTTTTTTATCTGCGGTGTTAATCAACATGGTAATACTATGATGACTGGCACCGTATGAAATCATTTTGAGCGGGATTTGGCGAATGCTGTCCAATACGCGTGCTGCCAATCCGGTAACCGAATGCTCGAGACGTCCTACCACACAGACGATCGAGTTATTACGCTCGATTTCGATTTTACCCAACGAGGACAATGTACCGACAATTTTATCCAGATTTTCATCATTGTCAATGGTCAGTGATACCGCCACTTCAGAAGTGGTAATCATATCGATCGGGGTGCGGTATTGTTCGAATACTTCGAATACTTTGCGCAAGAAACCGTAAGCCATCAACATACGGGCTGAGTAGATACGAATGACCGTAATGTTGTCTTTGGCAGCCACGGCATGGAATGATTCGGCATTTGCGTCTTCGTTATTTGAAATAGTCGTGCCAGGAGCATCGGGGTTCATCGTATTTTTCAGCAATACTGGAATGTTTTGATCCTGGCAAGGCTGAATGGTCGAAGGGTGAAGAATCTTTGCCCCAAAATAGGCCAGTTCGGCTGCTTCACTGAAACTCATCGTCCGAATAGGGAAGGTGTGATCTACATAACGAGGATCATTGTTATGCATACCATCAATATCGGTCCAAATTTGTACTTGTGCTGCATTAATAGCTGCACCCATCAGAGCTGCACTATAATCGCTTCCGCCACGTCCAAGATTGTCGATTTCACCTTTGCTGTTGGTGCAAATAAACCCTTGCGTGATATAGAACTTGCTTTTATCTTCAATTAAGGAGGTCAGTTTTTCACGGAGTAGCTTGGTGTCAACCTTTTTGTCTGCATCCATTACCATGAACTCAGGTGCCGTCAGATAAACTGCCTCACTGCCACTCTCAATCATATAATAAGTAAAGATGGCAGAAGTGAGCAACTCACCCTGTGAAATAATGGTCCGTTCAGACGTATAAGGATGGAAAAAGGTTGCCGCATTACGAATCGTAGCCCATGAAAGTTCCATACGTTCCAGAGCCTGCTCTCGATGAGTTTCCAATAATCCTTCGATACAAGTAGTGTATTTTTCACGCAATGTATCGATAACCTTTTCGATTTCGGTTAGATCTTTATCTGCAGCAAGTTTGGAAATTTGTACCAAGGCATCAGTCGTACCCGACATGGCTGACAAAACTGTGATGGTAGCCTGCTCATGACGGACGATTTCGGCTACACGCTTCATATTTTGAGCCGATCCAACGGAAGTTCCTCCGAATTTTAATACTTTAATCATATTGATTACGTTGCTTTATTACAAAGTGGTATAGGATAAAATGTCTGCAACATGACCGTTGCATCTTACATTTACAGCCTTACAAAACTATAAAATAAAACATTTAATCCAATTTCTGCCCAAAAGTATATCAAAATGTTTGTTTTTGTCTTTTGCTTTTGTTTTTTTTGCAACAAAATTGAGTGGGGTATAAATTTGTACACCCTTTTATAATGTTTAACAGATAACTTGCAGGAATAACGCTGCATCATCACATTTACCAAACTGGACTTAGCTATGTTGACTATTCCAAATGCTGTAGAAGAGGTAATAAAAAAGAAACCCTTTTTGGAGGGTGCATTGGTCGAAGGATTGATCAATCTTTCGGCACTGGCACGACAGCTTAAACCGGAGATTGAGAAACAGGTAGGTAAATCGGTCAATGATAGTGCTGTAATCATGGCTTTGAATCGTCTTGTGCCACGCCTTGAATTGATGTCAACCATGAAATTCAAGAAGGTGGTAGAGAATATCGGTGATATCATTGTCCGCTCCAATTTGGCAGATTTTGCATTTACCAATTCGGCGACGCTGTACGAAAAACAGGCGATTCTCCTCGATCGTGTGCGCAATATGAAAGATGTATTTTGTACATTCTCTCAAGGAATCTACGAAACGACTTTGGTTGTAAGCAGTTCGATCGTGCCATTAGTCGATGAGATTTTTGCTGATGAGCATAAAATTTCACAGACTCAGAATCTGTCGTCGATCACCGTGAAATTACCTGCTGAAAATGCCATCTGTCCTGGAGTTTACTATTACATCTTCAAGGAGTTGGCTTGGGATAATATCAATATTGCAGAAGTTATCAGTACGACCAACGAATTTACAGTCGTAATCAGCGATGACGATATCCATCGTGCATTTACCATCTTGATGGAAGCTAAGCGCTCAGCAAGTATTTAATTCATATCACACGTCATGATAGAATAAAGGGAGACCATTGGGTCTCCCTTTTATTTATTTTGTATGTGGTTCAACCTGGAGTTGTTTTCATAACACTTTCAGATATCGTACTCGGTAGAGACACAGAATTCGCTATTTGATCTGCAATCGATAATATTTTAAACAAAGCACACTTAGACGACAGATAGATTAATCGTCCAGTTTCATGCTATCAGTTTAGCGGGTGTTTAGCAACTGTGGTAGTGCAGATAGAGATCAATAATGGCGCAGACAGCAAAACATACACTGGTTAAGCCATTCAGCAAACCAAATGAGGGCCCGATGCGGTCAAAATGTTTAGCTGTAACATAAAGATGTTGAAACAGCAATAAGGTAATAAACAGAGTCGTCCCGATCCAATAAAAAGTTCCTGCATTGTAGGACAGGCCTAACATGATAATTGCATAGACACTGATCAGATGCAATAAGATGCTAATGATTAAGGCACCGCGAACGCCCCAACGAGCCGGGATCGAATGCAATCCATGTTGGCGGTCAAATTCTATATCCTGTAGCGCATAGATCACATCAAATCCGCTTACCCAGGTAATAACCAGGCCGGTCATCAGAATGGGCCAAACCGCAAACAGTTGTCCGGTTACCGCAATATAGGAGCCAACAGGGGCAATACCCAATGCTACTCCCAACACGACATGACACCACGCGGTAGTTCGTTTGGTAAGACTGTATCCTAACAAAACGATTAATGCGATAGGGGAGAGACAGAAGGCGAGAAAGTTAATCCACCCTGCAGTTAGAACGAAAAGCAGAGCATTTATGATTACAAACCACAAGGCATGACGAGCCGAGATGCGTCCGGCCGGAATGTCACGTGTAGCCGTGCGGGGATTGAGCGCGTCGATTTTTCTATCGGCATAGCGATTGAACCCCATTGCCGTGTTGCGGGCAAACACCATAGCTAACAACACCTTGACCAAAAGCCATCCGTTAAATGGAGTATTGGTACTCCATAAAGCATAGCAATATGCCGCCAAAGCAAACGGCATAGCGAATACCGTATGACTAAATTTAACTAAGGAGGCATATCGAGCGACCGTATTCATGCGAACTTCGTTATTTTTAAAACACGCAAATTTACTTAACTTTGTCACACCGAAAAATTATCTATGAAGAATATCCGCAATTTCTGCATCATCGCTCATATCGACCACGGCAAAAGTACACTTGCCGATCGGTTGCTCGAAGTGACCAACACATTGTCTCAACGTGAACTCCAGGCGCAGGTTTTAGACAATATGGATCTTGAACGTGAAAAAGGCATCACGATCAAGAGTCATGCAATTCAGATGGAATATACTTATCAAGGTGAAAAGTATATTTTGAATCTGATTGACACCCCGGGGCACGTCGATTTCTCATATGAGGTTTCACGTGCAATCGCATCTTGTGAAGGAGCTTTACTGGTCGTTGATGCCACTCAGGGCATTCAGGCTCAAACCATTTCCAATCTGTATCTTGCCTTAGGACATGATTTGGAGATCATCCCGGTGATCAACAAGATCGACATGGAGGCGGCTATGGTTGACGAGGTAAAGGACCAGATCGTCGATTTGTTGGGTTGCAAACATGAAGAGATTTTGGCCGCATCCGGTAAAACAGGTGCCGGTGTTGAAGAGGTGCTGCAGGCTATTGTGGAGCGTATTCCAGCCCCACAAGGAGACGAAAATCAACCGTTACAAGCACTGATTTTCGATTCAGTATTTAATTCGTTTCGAGGAATCATCGCCTATTTCCGAATTTTCAATGGATCGATTCGTGCAGGAGAACGGGTCAAATTTTTCAATACCGGTAGCGAATACGATGCGGATGAAATCGGTGTTTTAAAACTGAAGATGTGTCCTCGCAACGAACTCAAAACGGGGGATGTGGGGTACATTATTTCAGGTATCAAGAATTCTCGGGATGTCAAAGTGGGTGATACAATTACCCACGTAGAAAACCCTTGCCACGAAGCGATTGCTGGATTCGAGGATGTCAAACCAATGGTCTTTGCAGGTATTTACCCTGTCGAGAGTGACCAATACGAAGATTTGCGTGCTTCTCTCGAAAAATTGCAGCTTAATGATGCTTCATTGACTTATGATCCCGAATCATCGTTAGCGCTTGGTTTCGGTTTCCGATGTGGTTTCCTGGGATTGCTTCATATGGAGATTATTCAAGAGCGCCTGTATCGAGAGTTCAATATGGATGTCATTACGACAGTCCCGAACGTTTCGTATAAAGTATATACCAGCAAAGGTGAGGTTGTGGATGTCCACAATCCTTCAGGATTGCCTGAACCCACGATGATCGACCACATTGAAGAACCCTATATCATGGCCCAAGTCATTACACATTCCGATTATTTGGGCAATGTCATGAAGCTGTGTATTGATAAGCGAGGCACCTTAAAAAATCAGGTCTTTATTACACAGGATAGGGTAGAGGTCAATTTTGAGATGCCATTGGCAGAGATCGTCTTTGATTTCTACGACAAGCTCAAAAGTATTTCAAGAGGTTATGCATCCTTTGATTATCACCAGACTGGATACAAACCGAGTAAATTGGCCAAACTCGATATTTTATTGAATGGTGAACCTGTTGATGCATTGTCATCTCTTATATATCACGAGCATGCATACGATTTTGGTCGCAAGATGTGCGAAAAGCTTAAAGAGTTGATCCCGCGTCAGCAATTTGACATTGCCATTCAGGCTGCCATCGGAGCGAAAATCATCGCACGTGAGACCGTCAAGGCTGTACGTAAAGATGTGACTGCAAAATGTTATGGTGGTGATATCAGCCGTAAACGCAAATTGCTGGAGAAACAGAAAAAAGGAAAGAAACGCATGCGTCAAGTGGGTAATGTCGAAGTGCCACAGGAAGCATTTTTGGCTGTACTCAAAATGGATTAATGTCTATGAAATCCGTGCGTTACTTTACAACATGAGATTTTTCAGAATCCCGTTGCATATTTCGAGTAAAAAACGGATATTTGCATGGCTGTAGAGAGAAATTTTTACAGCCATTTGCGGAAATAGCTCAGTTGGTAGAGCATCAGCTTCCCAAGCTGAGGGTCGCGGGTTCGAATCCCGTTTTCCGCTCCAGAGGGGGCCAGAAAGAAACCTCGATAGAAAGCAAAAAGCCTTGTATATCAGCGATATGCAAGGCTTTTTCTTATATTCTCCCACTCTTGTTGACGCAAAAGGCAGCAAGTATTTCAGGCCTTAATCGTGACCTATTTTGCTCGGACCGAAAATAGGTCACGATTTAGCTCTATTTCGCTGATTTGCATCATTTTACTCTGCAACATTCCAGTGCTGAAGACGTTTAATTTACTCAAAAACCAAGCAGCCATGTTGCCACGAACCACCTTCAGCGTTGTCTTCTTCTGCAAGAAGACCAAAGTCACGAAAAAGGGCAAAGCCCCGATCTATGCCCGCATCACCACGACCGGTCAGTCGACCGAAGTCTACACGCAGTGCCAGATCGAGCCCGAACGTTGGAACCAGCGCCTCGAACGCTCGCTCTACAAGGACGAGGTCGATCAGCAGATCAACCGTATCATCGCCAGCTATCGGGCCTCAATCCTTGCCGCCTATGACCGGCTGATCCAGGAGAACAGGACGCCGACCTGCTTTGCCGTCAAACAGCTGCTGGGCTCCGCCTCTTCGAGCCGGATGCTGTTGGCCGAATTCGGCAAATACTGCGAGAAGCGCCAGCAGGAGGTCGGCACCCGCATCACGCAGCTCACGGCCAACAAGTACCACCGCCTGCTGCGCTACATGACCGAATATATCCGGCAGGTGTACGGCAAGGAGGATCTTCCGCTGGAGACGATCGACTATGCCTACGTCGATGGATTGAACACCTACATGCAGACGGCCTACAACTGCCACAACAACGGAGCGGTCAATCTGCTCTGCTGTTTGAAAAACTTCCTGCTCTATGCGGTCCGCAACGAATGGATCGAGAAGAATCCCTTCCGCTACTACAAGATGAAGATCGACAAGACGAATGTCAAGGTGCCGCTGACGAAAGCAGAACTGGACCTGCTCTTGAAGCGACCGATGCCTAATGAGCGTCTGGAACGGATCCGGGATGTCTTCTGCTTCTGTGCACTGACGGGACTGGCCTTTACGGATGTCGACCACCTGCGGCGGGAACACTTCACGACGGACGAGGAGGGGCAACTGTGGATCCATAAGCCGCGGGAGAAAACTGCGGTAATGAGCCGCGTTCCGGTGCTTCCGCAGGCGGCGGCCCTGCTGGAGAGGTACCGCGACGATGCCAACTGTCGGGAGCGGGGCAAACTGCTGCCCGTTCCGTCGAATACGAAGATGAACGCCTACTTGAAGGAGATAGCGGATATTTGCCAGATTCCCAAGCATCTGACCACGCACCTGGCGCGCCATACGTTTGCCACGCTGGCGATTGAATACGGGATGCCGATTGACATCATCGCCAAGATTCTGGGTCATACGAATACGAACATGACACGCCGCTATGCGAAGATTTCCGAGGCGAACATCAGCCGCGAGATGCGCCGCATCGGCAAGGTGCTGACGGCATAAACCGGTTGTGTTATTTCGGGTAACAGCCGGTAAGCAAGACAGGCGTGATGCCGTCGCAAACGGTATCACACCTGTCATTTACTGTATGGAGACCTTACCAACAAATCGGTTCGTTCAGAATCACACCGTCGGCAGCGTCCTCGGCCGTAAAGGTGCCGCCCTTGTACTGTACGCATAGCATGACAAGCGCCTCGCGGCCCGTATTGCGGACGGAACGTCGTCCCGCAGGAGCTACCCGCACTACCGAACCTTCACCGATCGGGAAGATCTTGCCGTCGACCTGGAATTCACCCTCGCCCGAGAGAAAGAAGTAGAGTCCCTCATGGGTTTTGTGGGTGTGGAGGAACCCGGTCTCCGTGCCGGGGGCATACGACTGGAAGGAGAACTCCGCACCCGTTGCCTGCAAGGCCGCACCACCGAAGACCTTGCCCGGGATCTTGACGGCCGGATTCAGCTCCAGCACGAATTCGTTCAGTTCGCTCAATTTGCCGAGCCCGATTGCACTGAAATTTTCGGATTCGGCGATCTTTTCAATCTGTTTCATCGTTTATCGTGTTTTAAGAGGTTTTCCGTTTACGGCATCCTACCGCTCCGAGGATCGGTTGTTGAGCCGGATTTTTTCGTGATAGAAGTAGTTGACCACAACCGGACGTCCCTTTTCGGAGCGGCCGTACGGCAGGTCGTTCACGCGATATGGCAGGCCGTTTGCGGCAGCATAGGCGGCCATCTCGTGTTCAAGCGCCTGCCAATAGTCCGTCCGGCGGCGGTTGTAGATCTCCTCGTATAAAGGCACCAGTTCGGGATGCTTTTTGCGGATATAGGCCAGGATCGTTGCCTTGAACTGCCCGCGCAAGTTGAGATTCTCGAGCCAGACGAGGTCGGCGAAGTCTTTCACCCGTTCGATGATGGCCTTCGGGTCGGTGATGCCCGGAAAGATCGGCGAGACGAAGCAGACGGTGCGGATGCCCGCCTCATAGACCTGCCGCATGGCCTCGAGACGCCGCTCGATGCTCACCGCGCGGTCCATGTCGGCACGGAAAGCCTCGTCCAGCGTGTTGACTGACCACGAAACCGTCACGCGCGGGAACGTGCGCAACAGGTCCAGGTCGCGCAGCACAAGATCCGACTTGGTGCAGATCATGATCTCGGCCGTCGTGCCGCGCAGCTCCTCAAGCAGATGGCGCGTGCGCTGAAACTGCTCCTCGAAGGGATTGTAGCCGTCGGTCACCGAGCCGATGACGATACGCTGGCCGTCGAAGCGGTGCGGATTGCCGACGGGTTTCCAGTGTTTGACATCGAGAAACGATCCCCAGGGTTCGGTGTGGCCCGTGAAGCGCTTCATGAACGAAGCGTAGCAATATTGGCAGGCGTGAGGACACCCCACGTAGGGGTTGACCGAATAGCCGCCCACGGGCAGCGACGAGCGGGTCATGACGCTCTGCACGTCGATGTCGCGGATGATCTCCTCTTGCTGGTTCATATTCCGGATGTTTTGTGAGGCAAAGATCCGAAGATTTTTTGTGCAAAACCATGCCCGAAAGGGGGTAATGTATGCCATTTTGATAAATAATGTTCTATCTTTGTCATCGAATAACCCGGATGCGAGCGATGAAAACAGCGACAAATCCCCGACGGCTGGTCACCGTGCCGTTCAGCAAGACGCAGTGCGGCGTCGACTTCTACATCAATACGGGCCGCAGCGAAGAGATCCGCGGCGTACTGACCGAGAATCCGCTCTTCCGGACCGACTTCTTCGAGTTCTTCTTCCTCAGCCGGGCCCGGGGCGTGCTGCTGCTCGGCGGACGCCGTGTCGAGCTGCACGACGGCATGGTGCTGCTCCTCTCGCCCCACCAGCAACAGCGCTGGCTCGTAGACGAGGCGGAGCTCGACTACACGTTCCTAATCTTCCGCGAGGATTTCATGCGCACGTTCCTCGCTGACAAGTTCTTCGTCTACCGCCTGCTCTACTGCTACCAGACCGACACGCCGCCGTGGTTCGATGCCGCAGCGGAACAGCTGGCGGAATACGACCGGCTGCTCGAAAAGATCAAGGCGGAGCTGCGCGCCCCGACGGCGGACAGCTACAATTTGATCGTCGCGGTGCTCTATTATCTGCTGGTGACGCTCAACCGCGATTATGCCGCCGCCTACGGACTGCCCGTGACGTTGCCGCGCAATAACTGTGCATTCCGCTTCAAGGCGCTGCTCGAGGAGCATATCCGTGAGGTGCAACGCGTCGAAGAGTATGCTTCGATGCTGCGCGTGAGCCGCGTGACCTTGAACCGGGCTGTCATGGATCAGTTCGGCGTCACGGCCGTACACCTGCTGAAACAGCGGCTGCTGGAGGCTGTGAAGAACGACCTACTCTTCGAGAGGCGCAGCGTCAGCCAGCTGGCCGATGCGTACGGCTTCTCGGATCCGAGCCACCTGATGCGCTTCTTCAAGCAGCAGACCGGACGGACCTGCTCGGCCTACCTCGAAGATTATCGGCGCGGCGCGGGCGAATAAGGCCTGTCGGAATCCGCAACCGGTCTGCGACTCCAGTCCCTCCCGGTGATTCGGAGATGCGGTTTGCATGACTTTCGTTCCAAACTACCCTTTTGAGCTTCCGGCTCGACAGCCCGTATCCCGTCTCTGTCCGTGTATTATCATAGGCACGTTTGCCATATGCGCAAATCAGAATGGCTATAAACCGGCGTTTTCACCGCAGTTTGTCCACCCTCGCGACGCCAACCGACACCAACCACTGCCACATCACTCTGCGGGCGAAACTTTTGAGGGGCAGCGCACGTTATCCGAGTGCAAGCTTGCAGGAACAAAGATTCATAAACCGGAAAAAGATGAAACGCCGAGCCTTTCGGATCCGGGACCGCTGAATGTTCGGCGTCCCCGTCCACACAGAGTGCAACCCTCAAAGACGGGTTGCAGCATAGTCAAACCAAGCAGAAAAGAAGACCATGGAAAAGATCGTATGTATCGGGGAGCGGAGTTGGCAGCGGCTCCTCGAACGGGTGGAACACTTGTCTGCCCTTGCCCAACGCCTGGAACGCCGTTTGACGCCACCGCGGGACGACGGGTGATTGGACAGCGAAGAGGTGTGCCGGGCGCTGAACATCACCAAACGCACGCTGCAACGCTATCGGGACCGGGGAGTGATTCCCTACTCACGGCTGGGCGGTAAATTCTACTACCGACGTCGGGACCTGGCCGCATGGCTCTCCCGCAAAACCGTTCAAACGCGATAGCCATGCCGCTGGATTATTTCAACGAAGCGAGCGACGAGGTACAACGCTTGTTCGCACGGCTGGACAGCGTGGAACTCACGCTGCGGAAGGCCTCCGAGGAGCGCCGCCCGATGATCGGCGAGGAGCGCTATCTGACCGGAGAGGAGGTCTGCACCTCTCGCCGCGCACCCTGCAGACGCTGCGAGACCGGCGGCAGATTCCCTTCACGGTACTTGGCACCCGCCTGCTGCTCTATCCCGAATCGGGGATCCGGACGGTGCTTGACCGCAACCTTCGGCCGGCTGCCGAGTAACAGACTACATGAGCTCTCGGATCAGGTGATTCGAGGGCTTTTTTTCGTACATATACCTGCCACTGACCCATCTGCGCAACTACCGGCATGATAACGCAATCGCGCCCCATGGTGAAACAAAGCGGCGACGGGTGCCGTTATCCTCACAACGACGCAAAACCACCGACTATGACAACGCCATTCATCCCTTCCTCGGCTCCCCAATGAAGAGCCGACCATCTTCCATCGGTTGCCTGCCGTCCCCAGTTGGACAACAACATGCCCCGATCCGTTCGGGCCAAAAGCTGTACGCTCCCCATCCTTGCCGCGACATGAACCTCTTGCCGTTTGCCGGTACGGGAGCGCCTCTGCGCTGAAGCCTTTGCGACCCCGGGATTCCGCACCGTTCGACTTCAGACGTCGAACGTGCTGCCGACTCCCGGGCCCGAAAACCGAAAGGAGCGAGGTTGTGTTCTCGTGGCACAAAAACCCCGCATCGGGTTTTGGGCTGCCATCTCGAACCACCTCGCCCTGCGGGGCTGCCCCGCCCGGTCTGCTCCCGAGGGTCGCATACCGAACCATCCGCCGCTCGCCGGGCTCGCCGCGGATTCGGGGCACAGGACGTCGCTCCAGTCCGACGCCGCTCGCTACGCGAAACCGCTTCCGTTTGTTTGTTCCACCGCCAATGCCTTTGCTTCATGGAGGTAACGAAACCCAAGGGCGGACGCCCGCGGAAGAGCGCGGCGACCTTGCGCTCACGCACAGTACGTTTCCGCGTGAGCGAGGCGGAGTACCTCCGGGTGCAACGCAAGGCAACGGCCTGCAATCTGACCCTCTCGGAGTATGCCCGTCAGGCGGTCGTCTCGGGGCGGATCCTGCGGCGGATTGGCACTGAGGAGTTGCGCCTGGTCTCTGAATTGACGCGCGAACGGAATAACTTGAACCAACTGGCCTTCCTCCAGCACGCCATCGGCGTTGCCTCCCACGAGGAGGAGCTGCGGCGAATCCTCCGCTTCTACGACGAGGTGATCGGACGGCTGAAACAAAAACTCTAAAAACGATGATCGGCAAAATCGTAACCGGCAAATCCTTCGGCGGCGCAGTGCGCTACCTGCTCGGCAAAGAGCCGGGAAAGGCTTACATTCTGACGAGTGACGGCGTGGAACTCACCTCCCGGCAGGCGCTGATCGGCAGCTTCGAGTTCCAACGCCGGGCCCGCCCCGATGTCGAACGGGTTGTCGGACATATCTCCCTCTCGTTCCACCCCGACGATGATCCGCGGATGTCGAATCAGCTGATGCTCGACCTGGCACGGGAGTATATGCAACGCATGGAAATTACCGGCACGCAGTACCTTGTCGTGCGCCACACCGATACGAAGCATCCCCACCTGCATATCCTCTATAACCGGGTTCGCTACGATACGACGCTGGTTCCGGACCGCAACGAGCGCCTGCGCAATATGCGCATTTGCAGGGAACTCAAGCAGGAGTACGGGCTGACCTTCTCGCACGGCAAGGAGCAGGTCTCCACGGAACGGCTGCATGGTCCGGAACAACTGCGCCACCGCATTTACAACCACCTGCGGGAGCTGCTGTCTGACTGCACCTCCTGGACGGCATTAGCCGAAGAACTAATAAAACGACAGGTCGTCACAACCTTTGTTTATCGGGGTGGCGATCCAACGAAGGAGATCCAGGGCGTAACCTTCACCCTGGATGGGCATACGTTCAAGGCCTCGCAGGTGGACCGGAAGTTCAGCTACGGCCGCCTGACGCAACGGATCGAGCAGAATCGCTTCCAGCAGGCGATGATCGAGCGGGTCCGCAACTACACGGATGAACAACGCCCGCAGGTCGCAGCTATCTTGCAAACGCTGGAAGCGGAGAAGCAGCAGCAACAGCCACCAGAACCGCCTTGTCCTAAACTGTCGATTGCAGGCAAGCCCTTGACCAAGGAGCAGATCGAGATGCTCCGCGATGGAGAGCCGATCTTTGTGCGGGGAACGCAATCGGAGGGATATGTGGTGATGGACGACCGGCTGCAGATGGCGTGGATCTATCGGGACGATCCGCGAGACTGGGTGGAGTACGGGAAATACACGATGCGACGCATGGACCGGGACCGAATCGAGGCGGGGTATGTCGTGCGGGCGCTGGTAAAATGGTGGGGAGGCACGACGGCACGTCCCTACCTCTGGAAAGAGAATGCATCAGATACGACCTATCGGGAGAGTTGGGACGATCCCCGCGAACCACGGCCTTCACAGACTCAAAAACAGCAGGACCGTCCGCGACGTTTTATCTCCCCGAAGAAAAAATCACGTGGCCCGAGCCGGTAACGAATTTTATCAGATGACCTGTGCGCCAACTGGAATTAAAAGCCTATCTTTATAAGGCAATAACCCGAAGAGCGTATGAAAGAGAAATCCGAGAATTGCCGCTGCTTTTCTACTGCCAAGAATGCTTGCCAGAAGATTGAGTCGCCAAGTCCTCCATATAAATTGCGAAAACTCTCGGAGGAGGATATTCCTGTGCTGCAAACCTTGTTTCGGGAGACGGTTCTACATGTCAATGCGCGAGACTACACCCGCGAAGAGGTGGAGGACTGGGCTTCGTGTGGGGATAGCATGGAGCATATGAAAGACCTATTGGCTCGCAATGACTACGTAGCTGCACTGAACGAACGGGACGAGATCATCGGCTTCTCGTCGATGAATGCCGAAGGCTACCTGCATTCGCTCTTCGTGCACAAGGATTATCAGCGGGTCGGCGTCGGAAGCCTGCTGCTTTCGGCTGTGGAAAAGAGAGCCCGGGAATACGGAGTCTCGGAAATTACCTCCGAAGTGAGCCTGACGGCCCGTCCTTTCTTCGAGAAGAGAGGTACGAAGTAGTGAAGGTTCAGAAACGCCGGGCAAATCGGTTGGAACTGACCAACTTTGTGATGCGAAAGCGTCTCAAAGACTGACACAATCATCCCTTTCCACCCGTCCGCAAAGATCCGACTTGCCGGCATCGGCTGCAAGGCTGTACGGAGCGTCCCACGGGGACGGCCTTGCATCCGACACCGCCAAGTCCGGAGCTGGTCGCTATCGGGTGGAAAAGGATGGATTGGAAAAGATGGATAATCTCATAAAAACACCACCTTGTGTCGGCGGATGCAGGCCAGACGGTCGTTGCCCCGCTGGTTGACGGGTAGAATCACGTCGTAACGAAGCGGTTGTGCCCATCCGCCCTGCCGGTTGAGCAATCCGTAGCGTCCTCGACGGCCGATGATGTTGAACTGTGCAAAGTGGTTGGTCAGTACATCGTATCGCGGAGGTATGATGGTGCGGCCCTCGAAATCCACCAGTCCGTATTTCCCGTTGCGGCGGATGCGCAGCAGGATGTCGCCATAGGGTGCCGCACGGTCACAATCCAGGCGAATAAGTCGTCCGCTGCGGATGCGCAACAGTGCGTACCCCTCGCCGTCGCGCACCAATGCCCGGTCCGTATCATCCAGCAGCCAGGCTTCGTCCCAACACGCCTTTGTAAGATGACATCCGCCCGAGGTCTGAAATCCTGTCTTGCCATTTTTGTAGTAGTATCTGATTCCCATATCCAGCCTTTTCGGCAAAGTAAAAGCCCTGCTGTGTGAAATGGTGGCACAACAGGGCAGAATCTGGAGAAAAGAGGCTACAGCTCGATCGATTCATTGTCCTGAGGGCAGCGAATCGTCCGATCGGGGAAGAGCGTGGCAAAGCGTTCCGGGACAGTGGTATGGATCGGGATCAACAGCCCGGGATCGACATGACGGACAATTGCCTGCAACGATTTCGCATCGGCGTGGCCGCTGGTATGGATGTGCGGATTGGCAAATCCCCGCTCCCGGATCCAATCCATGAATTCGGGCTCGTCTTTCTCGTATCCCTCCCAAATCGAAGTGACTACAACCGATGGAACTCGATTGTATTTCTTCATAAAGCATAACATCGAGGGGCGGATGAGCCAGGCATATTTGCCCGGATTGCGTCCGATGTCTTTTGCGTCGACCGTCGAAAGTGCCTTCAGACGCTCCACGATCTCCGGATCTCCGACCGCTTCGAACCGTTTCAATTGGGCAGGCTGGCAGAAATACCGGAAGACATCGTGTCCCTCGAACGGGGAGAGCGGCGAGGGGATCGACGACTTGAAACGGTGGACCGCTTCCAGTACATAGGCGACGTAGGTATCCACAATCAGTTTGCGCGAACAGACGAGCGCCGCCTTGTAGATCTGGACGATCCGGTCGATGTTCTGCCCCGAGCACCAGATGTAGTGCAGCTTGTCGGCATCGGTGCGGAACTGCTCCTTGAAATGTTCGCAAATCTCCGCTTCGCTCATACACTCCTTTTCGGTGGCCAGATTGGTCCCCTCGAGCAGCAGGCAGTCGACCTTGCGGGGGAGGTTGTGGTAGAGAAAGCCTTTTACGCCGTGGCGGCGGATATCCCCGCTGTAGAGGATTCGCCTGCCTTCGGCTTCGATCAGGAAGGCGCAGGCATCGTAGGCGGCGTGATCGACCGTATAGGGCGTGATGCGGATGTCGCCCACGGTTATCGGCTCGAACTTCCGGTCGTCAGCCTCCTTGGCGAGGATTCTGATATGGCGCAGATAGCCGGCATCGCCGCGGCCATGGATCACCTCTGTGACATGCATCATGGCCGCCGTCCCGGCCGTAGCGTGGATGGCCACATCCTGGTGCGTGTCGGGTAGCAGACCGTGGTGGTCGGCATGGTAGTGGCTGATAAAGATGGCATCGGCGTCCTGAGCCCATTCGAGGGCCTCGCGGCGGATTTGCTCCTGCTGCTCCTGGGGTCGGGTGTCGAAATCGAGTGGCAGACCCAGATCGAGCAGGATTTTTGCCTGCCGGGTCCGTATCTCGACACAACTGCCCCCGATTTCGTGTGTTCCGCGGTGGATGGTTATCTGCATAGTTCTTTTTCTAATGCAGCCTTATTCATAAGGCCGCTTTTGTATAATCCATATCCCATGAAGGAAGAGTTGAAAAAGAGACAATCCTCCATTTCCTGCAGTTCAAGTCGAAGTTGGGTACTTTGGGTTTTGTAATTCGCCAGTACGCAGGCAAACTCTACTTTGGGCTGGATCCGGGTTACATCCTTATACTTGTCGGCGTTGTCGCCCAGTTTGAAGCCCGGAATCAATCCCAAGATCCGTTTTTGCCGGAACAGATTGAGCATGTCGTTCTGGAAGTTCTGGACCCGGTCTCGATCGGAGACGAAGTCGCGGAAATCGTCCTGGTGGATTTTCAATCCGGGAGATTCCGTTGTCTTGTCGTCTTTAACGCTTTGGGTCGATCGGATGGATTTGTATCCCTGTTTGACCTCTATGATAAACAGACGGGGAATAGCCGTTTTCGCCAGTTTGTGTGCAGCTGGAGTCGATTCCCATTCCAGTGCGACAAGGTCGAAGCGTTTGTCCCCGTTTTGGTATTCGCTGTCGATAATAAAATAATCCGTATCGAAGGAGTTGCATGAATAATTGTTCTCCTTGATGATCATCTGTTGGATGTCCTTTTCTCCCAGATGATTTTTTACATTGGTGGTGTAGATATCCACAATGTGCTTTGCTTCGGTAAGATAGGCATGAATGTTTTCCAATGAGAATTGAGGTGCTTGAGCACCAGGCATATATCGGGGATCAATACTGCCGTAATGTCCTTTATCTTCAAATATTCTCAGAACTGAACCACCTCGATAATAGATCGAGACATAATTGCCTCGCATTTCGAGATCCAGCGAGTTGTCTGCCTTTACATATTCGAGAACGGGATAGAGATCGTTTTTGTCCATGAAGCGGTTCATGAACGATTTACTGATAGAGCGAGCCATGGTATTGAATTTTTAGATTGGTTTTCACTACTGTCCCGTTTAAACTAACTCATACTGAATAAGTTAGGATATCCATCAG
>ERZ772893.104-NODE-104-length-123590-cov-5.390310_pt1 | contig 123590 bp, 114 predicted proteins | sample MGYA00511482_ERZ772893 | MGnify/ENA primary metagenome ERZ772893 (study PRJEB29015, sample SAMEA2737687) | human gut metagenome | biome: human gut; feature: human-associated habitat; material: faeces | place: China | collected 2012 ... | reverse complement strand
TTTACGGCGTGGACTACCAGGGTATCTAATCCTGTTTGCTCCCCACGCTTTCGTGTCTCAGCGTCAGTTGTGGTCCAGTAAACCGCCTTCGCCACCGGTGTTCCTCCTGATATCTACGCATTTCACCGCTACACCAGGAATTCCGTTTACCTCTCCCACTCTCAAGAACCGCAGTTTCAAACGCAAGTCATGGGTTGAGCCCATGATTTTCACGTCTGACTTGCAGTCCCGCCTACACACCCTTTACACCCAATAAATCCGGATAACGCTTGCCACCTACGTATTACCGCGGCTGCTGGCACGTAGTTAGCCGTGGCTTCTTCTGCAGGTACCGTCACTTCTTCTTCCCTGCTGAAAGAGGTTTACAATCCGAAGACCGTCTTCCCTCACGCGGCGTCGCTGGGTCAGGGTTTCCCCCATTGCCCAATATTCCCCACTGCTGCCTCCCGTAGGAGTCTGGACCGTTTCTCAGTTCCAATGTGGCCGTTCAACCTCTCAGTCCGGCTACCGATCGTCGGTTTGGTGAGCCGTTACCTCACCAACTGCCTAATCGGACGCGAGCCCATCTGTGTGCGATAAATCTTTGCCACGGTCTCCATGCGAAGTCCGTGAGTCATGCGGTATTAGCGTCTGTTTCCGGACGTTATTCCGCTCACACAGGCAGGTTGCTCACGCGTTACTCACCCGTCCGCCACTAACTTCCCGGAGCAAGCTCCGGGTCGTCCGTTCGACTTGAATGTGTTATGCACGCCGCCAGCGTTCATCCTGAGCCAGGATCAAACTCTCTAATGTTTGTATATATATCCTCCGCAGAGGCTATACATCAGAGTTGATTCCGCTCTATTGTTTTAAGAGCATCTTTTGAAATTCTTTAGAATTCTTCAGAGCCTCGAGCTTACCTTATTCAGGTTCGCTCTTGTGCTTGTTGTTGTTCAATTTTCAAGGAGCTTGCTGCCTCTCGCGGGCAGCTTTGTTATTATATCACATCCTCTCCCCGCTTGTCAACACCTTTTTTCAATCTTTTTTATCTTTTTTCGGATTTTTCAACTTTTTCGTTTTTTCACCGTCGGCGTGGATTTCCGCCCTTGATATGCCTCTCTCGACGTGCTATAATTACCGGTGTACAAGCGGGTACGATCCAGCGATTGCAAAAGCGTGCCGCACCCTATCCGAACGTTTTATACACCGACCGTCCGGTCAAAACTTACCGGAGGAATTCATATGCAGACAATATCCGAAGCTTTGCAGAAGCTTCAAAGCTCAAAATTCCGTTCTTCTTTTCATCTTTCCGAAAGCGATATTGATTATATTGATAAAAAAGGGATGTCGGTCATACGCTCCCACGCGGAGGATTTCATCAGGCTGCGTCTCTCGCCTGCCGTGATTCCGAACGACGGACGTCAGACACCGATGCGCGGTCACCCGGTATTTGTGGCTCAGCACGCCTGTGCATGCTGCTGCCGCGGCTGCCTTTACAAATGGTACAGAATTAAGCCGGAGCGCGCACTCACGGACTGCGAACAGCAGCGGATCGTAAATCTTCTGACGGCATGGATCGAAAACGAATATTCCGAAGCAAAAAACAAGCGCACTGCGCGATAAATAAAGGAGGACAAAATGGAGCAAGTATGCAAGTTTCTGAAAGAAGCGGGGACTTATTACCTTGCGACCGCCGAAGGCGATCAACCGCGTGTCAGACCGTTCGGAACGGCGCACATTTTCGAGGGCAGGCTGTACATTCAGACCGGACGCCGAAAGGATGTTGCAAAGCAGATCGCCGCAAATCCAAAGGTCGAGCTTTGCGCCTTCATGGGCGGAAAATGGCTGCGTCTTTCCGGCGCGCTCGTTGAGGATGACCGCCGCGAGGCTCGGGTATCCATGCTCGAAGCATACCCCGAGCTGAAGTCCATGTACGACCCGGACGACGGAAATACCGCGGTATTTTATTTCAAGGACGCGTCTGCAGTATTTTCATCATTCACGGAAAGCCCCGTCACGGTGCAGTTCTGAACGGGAACAGCAAATCGAAAATTGAAAAAGGTACGGATGAAGGTGAACGTATTCACTCGCCGCCGTACCTTTTTTATATTGTTCCGAAAATCATGTCCTTCCGCACACCGCGTCCGATGTCCGTATCATATATGTCTCAGCATGCCACGGATCGTCTTCCCTGATTTCAAAGACACGTCCGCCGCGCAGAGCGTCGATGCCGTAGCAGCCGTATCCGGCGCAGGCATCCCAGCAAAGGCGGATCCCGCAATACTCTGCTTCGAAATCGTTCTCATGCGTATGCCCGCATGAGAGCGTATGTACATCTCCGCGCTGAATCAGTTCCGCAAAAATGCCGCAATTGAAAGGATACGTCCCGAGCGCTTCGCCGAAGCTTCCGTTTTTCACGCACGGCTCTAGATTTGCAGCCGCCATAGTGAATTCGTGCGGCGCTATGTGCATGCACATGATTCCGGGGATCTTCCCGCCGTGTTCTTTTTCCGCACGGCACGAGGTGTTCCAATACCACATAAGCTGATCAAAATAAAGAAATCCCCACTTTCCGACGGAAAGCGTATTATTCGGAAGAAGAGCCTTCGCATACATATTTCCGCCGGGAACCATAACGTCAAGCTCTTCGACGCTGTTGTTGGTATCAAGCCCCCAGATATGGAATCTGACCCTGCCGTCCGAATGACCGTACACCGGGAGGACAAAGTTTGTAGTTCCGTGTATGCCGTCCGTATGTCCGGACAAACAAAGCGGGAAGCTCTCGTAGACCTTCTGCTGCTCAAGCGCTCCGCACGGGGAGTCGTGGTCATGATTTCCAAAGATATGAGCCCACGGTATCCCCCGTTTTTCTATTTCTCCGGCGAATATTTCGAGAAACCTTCTCAGATCGTCGGTGTTTTTTATCAGATGACCGCAGCAGTTATCTCCGCCGAGCATGACGAAGTCAGGATTTGCCCTGTCAAGCAGTTTGCGCACGCTCGCAAGCGAGCGAGGGTCATAATCGGCGGACTCCTGTATGTCCGACATCATAAGCATACGAAACACGCCGTCCGACGAAAATCTGAGGCGCGGTTTTCCGCATTCGTTCGTCATTTTCTCCTCCGTTCGGATTCCGGCGCGGTGCGTTCTCGCGTCATGCGATGCGGCGCACCGCCGATCCTCAATTGAAATCGTAGATAAAGTCTATGTAATTTGCGAGGCAGTATTTCCCGTCCTCCGCTTTCACAAGCACTCCGCAGTCGGTCAGCTCATCCATGATCCGCTCGGAGACATCGGTAAACGCAAATCCCATACCGAAATCGGAAGCACCGACGTATACCGGCTCCGCGTATCCGCGCTGACATATTATCATATAATCGATCAGTCGGCGACGCACAAGCTCGTCTCTGCAGCCGATCCGCGGAATATTGATTCCGGCGCGGCTGCAGAAATCCTTGACCGCAAACTCCTGCGCACGTGCCTCGATCTGTCCGAACTGTCCGATGATCGTATTGTAATCGGGTACCGGATGCCAGATTCGTGCAAGCTCGGCGGAAAGCTGCTTTTTATCCGCGCCCGCAGCCGATATTTTTTCAAGCTCCGCCATCTCGCAGCGAAAATGCGCATACTGACGTATCTGATCGATATGCGGGAGCATGAGCTCAAGAATCCGATACGGCTCGACGGGCAGATCGATCGTGGCGTGATTTTCCCTGTCAAGCGCGGCTTTCTTTATCTCCGCGAGGCTTTGTTCAGCACGCTTTTCTATATCCGCGGGGTCGTTTCCGCCGAGGACATATCCGTCCTCTGTCCACCAATAGCTCGTCCATGTGTCTCCCGAACGCGCGTCGCGTATAAGCTCGAGCGCTCTCAGCACGGTGCCGCAGTGTTCGGCACCGTAAACCTTTTCCGTGATCTCGCGGAGAAGCTCATCGGGATCCCGCGTGGGATCGATCATAAGCTGCGCGCTGCAGTACAGTGAGAAAAGATTGAGAACGTTATACGCCGAAAGCTCCGCCCAATATTCGGGCACGAGCACACCGTCACCCTGTTCGCGTACCTTATTGTAAACGTCCGAAAGCACGCGGGAATTCACATACATTGACGCAAGCTGATCTATCTCGTAATCCACCGTATACCAGCCCCACAGTCCGAGTCTGCACCCCGCGTCTCGCACGCCCTGACGGAAGCGCTTTCTCTTTCCTTCCTCGCGCCACTGCGGAAGGAACGGAAGCTCAAGAATAAGATAATCGCTGAATCCCGCTTTCACAAGCCGATCCGGAAAATCGTCCTCGCACGCCCATGTATCGACGCCCATCCGAACCGACGGATTCCTATCGCGGAACTTCTTTTCGAGAAGTCTCGTAAAAGCGAAAATGTCGTCGGGGTCGGTAAGCTCGCCGGGATCTCTGAAGTGCGCGATCAGGAGATCGGTGCAGTCCGCCGTCTCGGCATAAATGTCGTAGTAACGGTCAAACGATGCGAACACCTCGGGATCGTCGTATGCCTTTTTACCGTCCGCCGCGCGGTATTTCACATCGGGATCGTTCCATCCGTGTCCTGTGAAATTCGCCGCCCACACCCATAGGGTAAACGTCATGCCCTCTTCGTGAAGCGCCTCGGCATAACGGCGGAACTGCGAATGGACGAATTTGTAAGAACCGTATGTCCGCCAGCAAAGGCAGCCGTCCGTGACCTGCATTCCGGTAAATCCGAAGCTCTTCAGCATACGGACGTAGCTGCGTATCTGCTCGTCCGAGAAAAGCATAAGATCGTTTTTACGGCTGACGCTGAAATTGGTAAAAAAGCCTCTGTTCTGCGTAGGATCCCATGTACAGAAAATCGGCTCGCGTTTTTTTATCCACGGGTTTTCTTTACTGTAATTCATGCCTGTCTCCTTGAATTCGGAAGTTATTTTCTTTTTTCCGGCTGTCCGGATTCTCCGAAAAGCCGGTATTATTCAAAAGGCACTTGCGGGGCAAGTGCCTTTTATTCAGCTTTTGATCTCTTTCTTTCTGAATACCGCAAGAGCGATAATGTACATTGCAAGCGTATGAAGCGCTATGATTATCACGCCCGCAAGCAGACTTATATCGGAATATACCGCAGCATCCGGGCTGAAGATCATCGGACGGTAAATAAACCGATCGACGGGAGAGACAAGCAGATTCCCGAGATTAAGATACGGGAGCACGGTAAAGCGCAGGAATGAAAATTTTTCAATCAGGCTGAGCGCAATCGTCTGCACAACGCCCGAGAACATATCGACGATGAACGGCAGAACAGCAGCAACGGCGATCTTCTCCGTTACCGTCGCCATCATAAAGGCAATCGATATTATAAATATTCCCGAAAAAAGTGGAAGGATCAGCTTCAGTGCGCCGTAAACAAGCGCCGGTACCTCGATCACTCCGGACGAATACATGAGTTCGGGAACGAACGCATCCGACACACCGAAAAGTGCGATCGAAATGCCGTACACAAGCACAAATCCGACGATGCTGATGAGAATTGCGCACGTCATAAGTGCGAGAAACTTAGATATTATTATCTTTGATCTTGTTTTCGGTCTTATGAGAAGGAGGCGTATTGTTCCGTTGGAATACTCTCCGGCAATCAGCGTAACCGTGATGATGATCATAACGATAACGGTTATTGCAGCCGCAGTTCCGAGGCTGCCGTACACCGTTGACTTCGTCGAATTCTGAACGTAATCGGAAAGCGGGATCTTGTTATCCAGGCTGTACTGAACCGTTATCGCCGCCTCGCGGGCACGCGACTGTGTTTTTTCGCATTCCCGCTTATACTGCTCGTAGGTCCTGTCTCCGTAATCCTCCGAAATAAACGTCTTTTCGTCCTCGACGCATGATTCCCGGAGAGTAGAGAACACCATCGGCAGACAGCCTTCTATCTCGGAGAACATCCAGTCCTCTTCATCTTTATCCGCTTCGGCAAAAGCCTTGTACGCGCTTATCTGATATTCAGCGATCTCAACATCGGCTTTTGCGCGGTTGAAGGCGCCGAGATATGCGGAATTCTTTCCGTCGCCGTAGTTTGCACTTGCCTCCGCACGTTGAAGCTTTGCGGCTTCGAGCGTCTTTTTCGCGCTGTCCGCGCGGCTCTGTGCGTATTCCTTCACCGACTGGTCGGTGATGTTGTATTCAAGCTCCGCAAGGTCGGCTTTCGTTTTTTCAAGCTCTTGCGCAAAGTCTATATCATCCGCCGTGATCTCTTCATAAGAAGGGGACACCGCAGCCGGACCGTCGTGCAGCATACCGTCCTCTGTATAGACATCGGTTTCGCTCGGAGTTTCAAAAAGCCAGCCGAACAGAGATGCGACGGTCTGTGCGTCCGTCCTTCCGGAGGTGACCTCTTCGCAGGCATACTGCTTCATTTTGAGATCGCGGTAACTGCCGCAGTAGCGGCTGTACCGCCAGCTGTTCTGCGAAATTTCGTTATCACGGAAGAAATCCCGAGTATCTCTTTCCGCATAAAAATACACCTTCACTTCCGCATCGGCATCGGCATCGGGAACATAATAATACTCGTCGTAGCCGCCTTTTTCGCTCCTGCTTATGATGTAGGTAAAGCAAGGCGGCACCGCGATCAGCAGCACGGCAATTATAAGGATGATCTTATTTGCGACAGGTCGGAAAATCTTGATACTTTCGTTTTTCCATAATCCGAGCATACCTTTCACAGTCCTACACCTCCCGCATCGTTCTTTGTGATTTCCATAAACGCATCCTCAAGGGATTTCGTTTCCGGAATCATCGCGTAAATACGCACTCCCGCCGTGGTAAGCATCGATGCGGCATCCGCCGCGCCCTCGTGCGAGAGATCGGCAAATGTCTTTTCGCCCTCCGACGACGCCTCAAATCCGACGGACGAAAGTATTTCCGCGGTCTTCGCTCCGTCGTCCGTGACAAAGGTATAGCGAAGTTTTTCGCCGACGGACGATGAATGCACATCGTCCATAGTCATGTTTCCGACGACGACTCCGCGGTCGATGACGCATACGCGGTCGCACATAAGCTCAAGCTCGGCGAGCATATGGCTCGACACAAAGACCGAGCAGCCCTTATTGTGCGCAAGATCCTTGAAAATGTCGCGCAGCTCCTTGATACCTGACGGGTCGAGTCCGTTCGTCGGCTCATCGAGAACGAGAAGCTTCGGCTTGTGAATTATTGCCTGCGCAATGCCGAGGCGCTGTCTCATTCCGAGGGAATATTTCGATATCCGATCGTCGATTCTTTCCTCAAGGCGGACGGTCTTTATAACCTCCTCAATACGTTCGGTAGGAACATCATCATACATTCGCGTATACTGCATGAGATTCTCGCGTCCGGCGAGATACTTGTACATCTCGGGGTTTTCGATTATTCCGCCGACATTGCGCATTGCCTTTTCAAAGTCGCGGCGGACATCGTACCCGCATATTTTTATCTCACCCTTCTGAATATTCAGAAGTCCGAGGATAAGCTTTATGGTCGTCGTCTTTCCCGAGCCGTTCGGTCCGAGGAATCCGAAAACCTCGCCGGAATTCACGCTCAGATTGATGTCGCAGAGAATATTGCGGCCGCCGAGAGATTTCGTGAGTCCTTTTATTTCAAGGACTTCGGCGGCGGAGTTTGCGTCGGTCATGGCGGGATACTCCTTTACGGTTAATGTTTATACATCGATTTCCGAAAGCTTTACGACGCGGCCGCCCTCTTTGCGGCTGCGAAGTCCGGCAACTACCATTTTCATAAGCTCCACGGACTGTGCAAACGGGAAAGGCTCCTCGCCCGTTCTCAGCCAATGAACGAAAAGGTCGAGCTGCTTTTTGAACGCATAGTAGCTGTCGCGGCACTGAATGTAATTCGAGCCCTTCGAGCCGATCATGAGAATTCCGGCGCCCGCCATTCCGATTCCCTGCGGAATATCGACGGCGCATCCGCTCTCATGGAGTATATGCATCATCGAACGCTCATAGGTGCCTGTACTCTGCACGGAAACGAATCCGGGTCCGAGAAGCGGGTACATCGATTCAAGTGCATGGATTCCGTAGGTCTCGTACTTTTTCGACATCGGAGAGCAGATATACATGAGCTCGCCGAGCTCGTAATGATTTGCGTAATAAGGCTCATATTCCTTGCAGTAGCGCATGGACGACGAGGTCAGGAACTGCGCGCCCTCATCGTGCCATTTCACGAATGTGCGCAGGTCCTCCTCGCTGTTTACAAGCGGCTTATCGATGAACATCGGAAGCCCTGCCTCGAGGAACGGGCGGCAGCGCTCAACGTGCTCGTCTCCGACGTCGGTCGCGCATATGACCGCATCGACCTCGCCGATCATATCGAGCGGATTGTCAAGCACATTCGGGATTTTCGCGGCGCGCGCGATATTTTCCGCCTCCTCGCGCTCTGCGTATCCGGTGCAGCATATATGTGTGATATGCGCGCCGGGCATACCGAAGGTCTCCTCCGGCTGATTCGAAAGATATGCCGGAATCACCGGGAACGGGCACTTCGCCATCTCCTCCGGATCGTATCCGTTGAACATTGCGCTCCACGAATACGGATGTCCGTTGCCCTCGGTCATTCCGAGAATTCCTATTTTAAGCTCACGATCTCCGAGCGGTACCTTTGCCATTTTCGATCTCTCCTTTACTTTTTAGGTCTCGAAAGCACCTTCATGATTTCGGGAATATCCACATCGGCGAAATCCCTCCTTATGTCCGCCGCGGTTCTCTCGGATATCGGCGGGACGTCGAAGTATCCGATGTTCTGTTCCACCTGCGCTTTCGTGTCCGAGCCGAGCACGAGGCTTGAAACTCCGGGCAGGTCGCGTATGAACGCGATCGCAAGCGAAGCGACCGAGATTCCTTCACGCTCCGCGTATTCGCGGAGAAGGCGGAGCCTCGGAGCTGCCTGTTCAACGAGAATCGGGTCGGTGATCTTATCGGGATCGAGGAAGAATATGCCCTGGAGGAATACGCTGCGGACAAAAACCGTAACGCCGCGCGCGCCGAGTCTGTCGATCGCGCCGGAATGTATCAGGCGCTGATCGAATATGCTCATCGGCACTTGGATCGCCGTATAGACATCCGATTTCAGCATATCGTCAACCTCGTTTGTGAGATAGACGGATGCTCCGACAAGGTCGGTGTATCCTCTCTTCACAAGGGATTCGAGCGCTTTTGCCGTTTTGTCCCCATGCGCCGTTATATCGGCGGTGACGTGAAGCATCACGCAGTTTACGCGGGGAACTCCGAGTTTTTCAAGCGAGGTCTCCACCGACGAAACGACGAATTTCTCGATCTCGCCTTCGGTCTCGCCCTCGATTTTCGGCACCTTTGTCGTAATGAACGGAAGCTCTCCGTCATACTGTCTGAAGAAATGCCCGATCACGTCCTCGGAATTTCCGTAGACGCGCGCCGTATCAATTGACGAAACTCCGCCCTTGAGTGCGGCGCCGAGCATTGCAAAGCTTTCCTCTTCGGCGGGCTGTCCGGTCGTATTCGCAATGCCGTAGTTCATACCGAGCTGGACGGTGCCGAGAGTCATATTGGAAAGCTTCTTTTCACCGATCAGTATACTCTTCATGTCACACCTCCGCGATATCGCGTCCCTGTATCTTTCCCGTTATATCGAGGAAATACTGCCAGAGCGCAACGACATCCGCGCCGACGCTTATGAAGGTATATCCCATTTTGACAAGGTCGTCGAAATTGCCGGGACCGCCGACGGTGCCGGCGAATTTGCCGTGCTTTCTCGCCGTGCGTGCAACAAGCTCTCTTGTTTCCTTAACCTGAGGATCGTCAAACTGATTCGGCTTTCCGATTCCCTGACTGAAGTCCGCGGGACCGAAGAACAGCATATCGATTCCAGGAAGCGCGCATATTTCCTCAAGCTCGGAAAGCGGCTCCGGATCCTCGATCTGCACGATGGTGAAGCGTTCCTCGTTCGCCTGCTTCATATAATCGTTTCCGTCAACGAGGCAGAACTTGCCGTCCGTATTTCCTCCATCGATCGGACGGCGCCCGATCGGATGGAATTTCGTATAGTAGACGACGCGCTTTGCGTCCTCGAGGCTCATGAGGTGAGGCACCATTATTCCGGTGGAGTCCGCCTCGAGCGGTCTGACAAGATCGCTGTAGCATCCGTGAGGAACGCGGGTAAGCGTATCACAGTCGTAAATTTTTGCAGCGCGTATTGCGTTTTCGATAAACGAAAAGTCGCTCGGCACGTGCTCCATATCGAGCCAGACGCAGTCGAATCCGCACATTGCGGCGATCTCCGCGGCGCGCGTATCCGCAAGGTTAAGCTTTACGCAAGTTGCGACCTTGCCGCTTCTCATCTGTCTGAGAACACGGCTTTTTCTCATATCCATAGATAACACCTGATTTCCTTATTTGGCGCTGTAGCCGCCGTCAACGGCTATCGTCGCGCCGGTAGTATAAAGCGAAGCGTCGGAGGCGAGGTATACGATAATGCCCTTGACATCCTCGTTGTTTGCCATTCTGCCGATAAACGTACGCTTTGAGTATCTCTCGACAAAGCGCGGGTCCTGATTTGCAAACAGACCGCCGAGTGCAAGGTAGTTGCAGCGGACGCCGTATTTGCCGTAGTAGGAAGCGATAAAGCGGGTGAGGTTGTTCATTCCGCCCTTATGATAGAAGTAATCGGGAGCGCCGAAGCCGCTCATCCACGGGGTCTCTTCGTAGAGCGTTTCATCGCAGCCGAGAAATCCCATGTAGGAGCCGATGTTGATTATGCTTCCGCTCTTGTTTTCAGCCATATGGTCGCCGAAAACGCGGGAGATCGCAAAGAGTCCGCTTCCGTTGACCTTGAGGCTTTCGAGAAATGCATCGGGGCTGTCGTGAAAATCGTGCATGGGACGGAGCACCGAATTATTAACAAGGATATCGACCTTGCCGCTCTTTTCGACTATACGCGCAAGAAGAGCTTTTATGCTTTCCTCATCGCTTTGATCGTAGGATTCGGCACGGACATCGAAGCCCTCACCGCGGAGCGCGGACGCAAATTCCTCGTTCGGCTCGAGGCGGCGCGATGCGGTATACACAGTTGCGCCCGCTTCGCAGAGTGCGCGGACCATCTGAGAGCCGAATTTTCCGGCACCGCCGGTGACGAGCGCAACGCGCCCGTCAAGTTTGAACATATCAAGCACAGCCATTATTCTTCACCGTTCAGCAGTTTTTCTGCCGCCTTTACGATCTCGTCGCCCGCCTCGGGTGCAAATATCGAGTTTCCGACCTCGTATCCGCCGTCGCCGATCGCGTCGGGCGTATACACATATCCGGGAAGCTCGCCGTTTGTAAGATTGAATACGAATGTTTTCTTATACTTTGACTTTGCTTTGATTGCAAGTCCGTATTCGACAAAGAGTTCGCCCTGCGTTCCGACTATCGCGGTATCGTTGAGGGTGATAAGCTCGATCTCGCAGGGGAGAAGATCGGCATAGACGCTCTCCGCCTTGCCGTCTTCGATCTCAAGAGCGAGATAATAGAGATCCTCGGCGCCGAACATATCGAGCTCCGCATTTCTCATGGTGATATAATCGGCATCATGAAGAGATGCGAAGCGCTCGCGCGCCTTCTCCATGCCGGGCTTTGCCTCGGCGGACGATGCAAATGTTCTTCTCGGAAGATCGATAAACGTATGTTTGAATCCGATGTCAAGCTTGTCGGTGAACTCCATCTTTCCGATACAGTGGAAGATCTCGACTCCGAGAGTTGTACCTACGCGGCATGCTTCCTCGAAGGTCTGACCGAGGCGGTGATAGCGCGAGCTCTGATTTCCGATCGTGCCCTGTGCAAACATGAATATCGCGTCTGGGAAAGCGAAGTGAATGTAATTGCGGACTCCGCCGGGATAATCGGCGCTGACGAGAACGTTATCAGCGTGAAGATATGTCGGATGGAGCGCATAGTTGAGAAGGATTCCGCGGACCTTTTTGTCGGAATTGCGGACTGCAAGGATGTTCACGGACGGATCGCAGACACCGCCCTTTTCGCGGCGGTTTCCGCCGACGCCCTGCTCTGCGCCGCAGTGTCCGACATACGAGCCGAATTCGGCGTCAAAGGTGTTGTCGTGCGCTTCCTTTATGACCTTCTCCACCTTTGCGACAAGGTCGGAGACGAAGGCTTCGTCGACAAACACGCCTTCGTTTTTCTCAAAATCGTGCACAAGACCCGTGTTGGGCGCGCTGTGCGTGTGGGATGCGGTGAACGAAATATCGAAATCAAACTTTGACCGTATCTCCGTGCAGAGGCGCTTCGTGAAGAAGAATATATCCATGGCTACGATCGCCACGCGGTCGGTGCCGTTATCGAGGAACATGCACGAAGCGTAAAGTCGGTCGTGCACGCCTTCGTTCGGACGCGGGCAATGGGGATATCCTCCGAGCTGTACGCCTTTTTCGGGAGTGATATCAATGATTGACATACCTGCTTTTAACATTGTGATTGTCCTTTCAGTTAAGCCTTGAGTACCTCAAGAAGATTAAGTTCGCCGTCAACGACGATAACGTCCGCGCGTTTTCCCGCTTCAAGAGAACCGATCTCGCCGTCTGCATGAATCGCTCTGGCGGGATTGAGGGAGCATACGCGGAACACATCGGGAACGGAAAGTCCGAGAGCATAGAAGTTTCTCGCCGCCTTGTCCATGGTCATTTTGCTTCCGACAAGCTCGCCGCCGAAGAAATTCACGTCCGAATCGTCCTCGCTGCCCGTGCAGCAGTCGGTAATTCCGACGATTCTGTCGATTCCCGCGGTCTTTATCGCAAGCTTTACCATGCCGGGACGGACGTGCACCCCGTTCTTATCACAGATTATCTCATAGAAGAATCCGTCATGTGCAAGCACTGCGGAATCAAACGACACCTCAAGCGTGCCGCCGTAGCGTGTCGGAGAAATCGCATTTCCCGTCGCGTCAAACAAATGCGTGACGAGGGTCGCGCCCGCATCGGCGGCAAGCGCGACATCCTCGGGGGATGCGCAACTATGTCCGATTGAAGAAACGATGCCGTGCGATGTAATATCGCGGATAAACTTCTCCGTGCCGCTCATTTCGGGGGCGCAGGTCCACTGACGGACGATCCCCGTTTCGCAGAGGGGCATATACTCCTCTTCCCGAACGGGAGTTTCCACTCCGATGCCCGAGCCGTAATCCGGATTCAGGTACGGTCCCTCGAGATGCACTCCGAGAACGTTGCGAAGCTCGGGAAGCAGCGCCTTTATCTCAAGGGTGTGCTTAAGCATATCCGCGATCGGTATGCGCCGGTACATCGTGAAGAGCATCGACGTCGTGCCGTGCGCAAGATGATGTGCCGCCACCGCGCGCGGATTATCGTGGCAGTAGAACTTTCCGCCGGCGTGACAGTGTATATCCACGAATCCCGGTGCGATAAGTCCGTCCACGCGGCGCGCACCGTGCGGAATCTCTGTTCCGCACGCGCGTCCTGCGTATTTGATCACCCCGTTCTCAACCTCAAGCACTCCGTCCGGTACGATCCGGTCGGGAAGCACGAGTGAGCCGAGAAGAGTATATGAGTCCATCAGTATCCGACCTTCTCCATGCACTCGATCGGCTTTGCGATCTCTTCGCTGACATAAACGTCGGTCTTAAGAAGCTGAAGGATCGATGCGGGAACGAGCGGAGTTACCTCTCCGTGGAGGATAAGGCGGGAGATCATTCTCTGCCATGAAGAGAATGTACCCATAGTCGTGAGATCGTGGGATTCCATTCTCGCTCTTGCACGGCGTACATCTGCGGGACCGATGGTCGCCGCGCGCGGAGGAACATTGGCGATATCGCCGCTGCACCCGAACACGCCGTGGAGAGAATTCTGCATGATCGTCATGGGATTGAGGGTAACGACACGGGCATCCATGTTCATGAAATCCTCAACGCTCGGAGTTCCGAATTCGGGAGTGAGCGGATCGATGAACGCGATATGTCCTGCCCAACCGGGACCGCTGTAGCAGATATCAGCGCCGCCTTCGCCGCACTCGGTTATCATCTTGGAATAGTCTGCGATATTCTCGGTCGTGGGGTAATGGATGTGATCGAGAGGCATGCGCAGATCCTCGCGGATAGAGCCGTAGAAATACTTGAGCTGAGAATAGGTGAAGCCGCGCTGATAGGTGGAGGGGGCGATATTTCCGTCGTTGTCCGCCCACTCATCCATTGTGAACACATAAACGTTGCGGCAGCTGATATTATTGAGGTTGATGATCTCGGCAACGGTGCAGTAAATAACGGGACACGGATTGGGGAGGATCATAACGCACTTCTTATCGAGCATATCGGATGCCTGGATGCGTGCGACCATATCGCCGATCCAGATGGCTCCGGGATTATCGACCACATGGATCTTGAAATCCGGATTCGGATGAACGGTCATCTCCTCGCGTGTGATATTGCGGCAGCGCTCGAGAATTTCCTGATTCTTGTACGGAACAAAGTCCGCAGGCTTGAATGAAAACATGGTATACTCCTTTATGTAATAAAATTATTGACTTATTGAATGCCTCATACGGCATGTGCGGCGGCGGGCGGTATCTTCATTGACGAAGCGAGCCTTGCCGCGCCGAGTGCGGCGGTTTCCGTTGTGTCGGACGCATAAACGGGAAGTCCCGAGACGTCCGAAAGTATGCGACACCATATCCGGCTTTTCGCTCCTCCGCCGAAAACGATCAGCGAGGATACGCCGCCCATACGGCGGCTGAGAGCGGTTATCTCCTTCGACACGCCCTCGTAAAGCGCATATATGATCTGACCTCCCGTTGTCCCGAGAGTAAGTCCTCGTATGTCGGCGCCGACCGTGAAGTCGGGCGAAAAAGAGACGCCGCCGGACGACCCCGCCTCTTCGCAGAGCGCGTCAAGCTCCTTATAGGAAGCTCCTCCGAAAAGGTTCTGCGCGACCCATTTCAGAGCCGAGCCGCTCGTGCTGACCACTCCCTCCGCGGAAAAATTATCGCGGTCAAAGGCGAACAGTGAATATCTGTCTTCGCGTGCCGGAATATCAGGAAGCGAATCAAGCAGCTTTGTCACGGCGGTCGCGGTTCCGAGTGAAACGGTCATTGCGCCGTCTCCGACTCCGGCACCGAGCGCGGCAAGCTTCTGATCCTGCCCTCCGAGAAAGACCTCAAGCTTTCCCGTTATGCCGAGCTCCGCTGCGACCTCCGAAAGAACGGTTCCGACAAAATCGCCCATGCAGCCGACGGAGGCAAGCCTTGAAGGATCGACCCCCGCGAATCCGAGAAGGTCGGTGTTCCATTCACGCTTCTTCATGTCGAATGCCATCGTTCCGCCTGCCGCGGTATAATCAGTCACCGCATTTCCGGTGAGCTTCATATTTATAAAATCGAGCGGCAGCAGGAATTTATCCGCCGAATCGAATATATCTCTCATGTGGGTCTTCATCCACATAAGCTTCGGAAGAGTATATGTAGGCAGTGCAAGTTTTCCCGTCGCAGAGTAGATCGCGTCCTCGCCGAACTTTGAAACGAGAAGATCCGTCTCTCTGTCGGAGCGAAGATCGAGCCAGCTTATCGCGTCGGAGAGCGGTTCGCCCGTTTTATCGACAGGCACGACCGCGATTCCCTGCGTGCTGACAGCTATGCCGTCGACAACATTCTCTCCGGATTCGCGCACGGTATGAAGAATACCCTCCTTCACAAGCTCCCACCAGAGCCGCGCATCCTGTTCGACAAAGCCGTCGCGGATTATAAGTCCGTACTCGCGGTTATATTCGGAAAGGACATTCCCTTCCGAATCATACATCACGGTCTTGCACGCCGTTGTTCCAAGGTCTGTTCCTATATACATATTCTATTTTTAAAATAAGAATGCAAAGTACAGATCCCGCTATCGACCACAACAACCTTAATCATATTAGCTCACCCCACATAGTATTGTGACTGCATATTCCACATTTGAGAATAAAGTCCACTAGATTCTAATAATTCTGTATGAGTACCTTGTTGCTCAATTTCTCCGTTATTTAATACTATAATATTGTCGCAAAATTGACAACTGGACAGTCTGTGCGATATGTATATAGTCAGTTTATTCTTAGTTAAACTGTTAAATTTGGAATATATGTCTGCCTCAGTAAGTGGGTCCAATGCCGAGGTCGGTTCATCAAGAATCATTATGGGAGCATTCTTATACAAAGCTCTAGCAATCATTAACTTTTGAGTTTCGCCCCCAGATAATTCAACACCTTCGGCATCAAATTCCTTACTAATGTTTGTCTTCATTCCATTAGGTAATTTATTAACTACATCTGCAAGTCCCGCACGTTGGATACAATCCACTGCCTCTACAATATTAATTGTTGTATTATCTGAATTAAACAAAATATTTTCTTCTATTGAAAAATGCAGAGTTCTAAAGTCTTGAAAAACTGCAGAGATATAATCAGAATAAATATTGTATGGAATTGTGCTAATATCAATTCCGTTAATTAAAATTGTCCCTTCGGTAGGTTCATAAAACCTGCACAGCAATTTTATTAATGTTGTCTTGCCAGCCCCGTTGATTCCAACAATAGAAACAGACTTGTTACCACGAATTTCAAACGAAACATTCTTCAATATATAGGAATCAGTATAGGGGTATGCAAAGGATACGTTTTTAAATTCTATACTGACGAGATTTCCAACGGCGTCAGCAACAGGTATTTTGATATCTTCGGTATTGTCAATATAGTCATCTTTTGTTTTTTCAATACAGTATCGGAATTCCTTTACAAACAATCCCGTCTGCATTATTGAGGAGACGCCTGTAACAATAGAACTTACATTGTTGGAAAAAGTGTTCACGGATGTCATATACATGGAAAAATCTCCGATTTTCAGTCCATTGAAAAACATCTTGTATGCTAAGATGAAATATACAACGCCCTCTTGAAAAATATTTGAAAACACTGAAAACAATCCATTTTTCTGTATTTCAGCATTGTGCTTGGTAGCTTTACGCAAATATTCATTGACGCTTTTTTCTGTTTTATCGTAAATCCAATCCTGCAGCTCATTTATTCTGACTTCTTTTCCAAACTCCGGATCTCTCATGATCCGTATTAAATATCCGTTTTTTCGCATTATCGGGGCATATATAGGACGCCATTTTTCCCATAGTTTCCTGTTTTCCCTTTCAGCGAAAAGACGTGTGCATACTGTAAGCAAAACAAAAACAAATATGATCGGCTGCAAAGTTAATATGATAGCAAACAGTCCTGCTGCCGTTACAATAGCTGAAATTATTGAAACTATGCAATCTATAAGTTGGGTGTACTGTGCACCGTCTTTTGCAAGTTCCATAAAATCCCTGATTCGTGTGGTTTCCACATCACTATATTTCATTTTCATTGCAGCTTTTCCAAGTTCATGTTTGATCTTATATACAGTTATATTCGTTTGATTTGAAAGGAAATAGTTGTTGAATATATTGAACAACTCAATACCGAACGTTGCCGTCGCATAACAAAACACATATATTATACTGAGTTTTATATCTTTACCGTAAGTTACTTCATTAAGTATCATACGAATAAATATAATCGGCAAAAACGGGGTTATAATATTGCTTATTATGTTAATACACTGATGAATGACCATTTTGGGATTGGTTTTATACATAAATTTTATCATAAAAATAAAATTCGATAATAGTCCCCAGACTTTATTCATTGTATCTCATCCTTTGTCTCAATCAAATAGTATTTTGCCTGTTCCGTAAACATATTGTAATATAAGCCGCCTTTATTCATAAGCTCATCATGAGTTCCATATTCAACTATCTCACCGGCGTTGAACACTGCAATGTGATCGCAAAATCGAGATGAGGCAAGGCGGTGCGAAATAAAAATTGCGGTTTTTCCTTCTGTGATTTTGTTGTATTTTTGATATAAATCAAATTCTGATATTGCGTCAAGTGCCGAAGTTGGCTCATCAAGTATTACTATGGGAGCATCCTTATAATACGCTCTAGCCATAACCAATTTTTGACTTTCTCCTCCCGAAAACTCAATGCCCTCATCATCAAAATCCTTGAATATAGATGTAGCCATACCTTTGGGAAGTTTCGATAATTTGTTTTCCAGTCCAGCTTCTAATATTGACTCTTTTAATTTGTGACTATTCAAATCGTGATTCAATATAATATTCTCTAAAAAAGAGAATGAGAACACTTTAAAATCCTGAAATACCACCGCTAATTTTTTAGCATACTCAGATTTTTTTATATTTGAAATGTCAGTACCACAATACCTGATACATCCATCTATCGGACGGTAAAGGCCACAAAGTAACTTTATGAAAGTTGTTTTACCCGCTCCGTTGAGGCCCACAATGGAAAGTTTTTCACCTTTTTTTATCTTTATAGATATATGTTTTAGGGTCTCCATTTCTGTATTGGGATACATGAAGGAAACATTATCATATTCAATTACTGCATTATTGGATGTTTCATCAAGTGGTTCCACGGAAGCTTCATCAGATTGCGAAAAGGCCTTTTTTGTATATTCCTTGTAATCATCAGCATATTTTGAAAGAAGGGTGAGGTTTATGTACTGAAGAATAAAACTATTCAGCGAAGCTGTCAAGCTAAAAATTGCTCCAATGTACATGCTGAATGAACCAACGGTTATTCCCCCTTTTATAACCTGAATTGTAACATACCCGTAAGATAAAACATTTTGAAAAAATGACAACAACGATGAAAACACATTTGTAAAGTGTTTTTTTTGCAGAAATTTCTTATTCTCATCAGTATATTTCCCCAACGTATTATTGAATTTTTTGTTCAGCAGTTCGTTTGTTTTGTTGATTCTTATTTCTTTTGCATAATCAAAAGATGCCATCACTGAAAACAGGTAATCAAATATTCGTGTGTATTTTGCCAAAGTAGGTTGAAATTCATATGTAATCATTGATATTTTCTTGTTGAAGAAATAATGTAATAATACAATAACAAATACAGATAATGCAACAACAGGACTCAGTGTTGAAATAATATAAAGATATCCGATTAGCGTAAATAAGCTAGTCAATAGGGTCTGTATCGTTTCAATTACATTATTTTCACGGATATTCATGGATACTTTCATTTGTATGTCTCTTATTTCGCCGTTTTCAAACTTGTCGTAATCCATCCGTTGAAAGTGGTTAGCATATGACATTCCATCTTTTACGTCTGATCTATTTATGGCCATGTTAATAAAAACTCCCGCTGCCATTCTTATCAAACGTAAAACAATCATACTTCCGATCAATATACCGATGGCGACAAGGATTTGTTTCCACGATCCGTTTCCAGTCAGAACATCAATTATATACTTAGGAAGTATTAAAAGAACAAAAGGCTCTACGGTATCAAGTATGATTTCGATTCCCGAGGCGACGAAACGCCGTTTGCTTATGTTCCACGAATACCGAATCATAAACAAAATGTTTTTTATCATATATTCTTCCAATCTGCTATATGCTTTTCTACATTGCAATGAAGGCAAGCGCCACTCTGAAGTAAACGAGAAGCGCAAGCGCATCGACGATAGTGGTTATAAACGGACTTGCCATAACGGCGGGGTCGAATCCGACACGCTTTGCAAGTATGGGAAGCGTGCATCCGACGACTTTGGCAAGAAGCACGGTCGCGACAAGGGTGATACATACAACAAGTGCGATCACAGCACTCACGCGGTCTATCGTTATCATCTTCACGAAGTTCACAGCGGCAAGAGAAACGCCGCAGAAGAATGCTACTCGCACTTCCTTCCAAAGGACGCGGAATATGTCCTTCATGGCGATCTCGCCGAGCGAAAGTCCGCGTATGATTGTTACCGAAGCCTGACCGCCGGCGTTTCCGCCCGTATCCATGAGCATCGGTATATATGCGACAAGCGCCGCCTGCGCGGCAAGTGCATTTTCAAATCTTAGAAGTATCTGACTTGTAAATGTCGCGGAGACCATGAGCAGAAGAAGCCACGGGATACGCTTGCGCCATGTCTCGAAAACTCCCGTGCGGAGGTACGGCTTATCGGACGGCGAAATTGCCGCCATTATTTCGATATCCTCGGTATCCTCTTCCTTGATGACGTCTATTGCGTCGTCGAAGGTTACGATACCGACGAGGCGGTTCTCATTATCGACTACGGGAAGCGCCAGAAAATCGTATTTTGCAAGAAGCTTTGCGACTTCCTCTTTATCCGTCATCGTATCGACCGATATGATCGATGTCATCATTATATCGCCGACAGCCGCGTCGTTTCCCGCAATTATCATATCCCTTACGGTCGTGAGACCGATAAGCTTGCGGCTGTCATCCGTGACGTAGCAGGTATATACGGTCTCCTTGTCGAGTCCGGTTGCGCGTATACGTTCGAAAGCGTCGCTCACGGTCATGCGGGCGCGAAGCTCCACAAGCTCCGTAGTCATTATCGATCCCGCACTGTCCTTAGGATAGTTAAGAAGCTGATTTATCAGCGTTCTTGTTTCGGGAGAGGTATTGTCAAGTATGCGCTTGACAACATTCGCGGGCATTTCCTCAATCAGGTCGACGGTATCGTCGAGAAACAGGTCGGAGACAACTTCGGTAAGCTCTTTGTCGGAGAGTGCTTCGATAAGAAACTTCTGAACGTCCGGCTCCATTTCGACAAAGCATTCCGCCGCAAGATCCTTCGGAAGCAATCGGAAAAGTATCGGAATGTCCTCCTCCTCGCACTCGGTGAAGATCTGTGCGACATCCGCCGGCTCGAGATCTTCGACAAGTTTTCGCAGAGCGGCGAATTCTCTCGATGCAATGAGTTCTTTAATTTCTTCGGTGATGGTAAGTTCGTCGGACATACTCTCTCCTCCTTTTCCGTTCGATTTATTTATATTCAGGCTGTATTCAGTCCCCGAAAGCCTCCTCTGCCGCACGGCGTATCCTTTCAAGTGCGGACTTCATGTCGGCGGCTCCGAAAAGCGACGTTCCCGCAACGAACACATTTGCACCGCGAGACGCGCATTCGGCGGCACTCTTTTCGGATATTCCGCCGTCCACCTGTATCTCAACACCGACGCCGAGCCTGTCCGCGGCGGCGCGTATCTTCTCTATCTTCGGAAGCATATCGCTCATGAAGCTCTGGCCGCCGAAGCCGGGCTCGACAGTCATCACAAGGATCATGTCGGCGATATCGAGATATTCAAGCGCCGTCTCGGCGCTCTCGCCCGGTTTGACCGCGAAGCCGGTCTTCATTCCGCAGCTCTTTATCTTTTCAAGCGCTTCGCGGGTGCTTCCGTTCACGCAGGTATTCTCATGAAGCGTGACGCGGTCCGCGCCGCAGTCGCGCAGCTTTTCTATATAGCGGTCGGGGCATGACGTCATCATATGCACGTCAAGCTCGGTATCCGTTATCCGCGATATAGTCTTTACCGTATCAAAACCGAAGGATATATTCGGCACATATACGCCGTCCATAATATCGAGGTGGAGCATATCCGCTCCGGCGGACGATGCTCGGCATATCTCATCCTCAAGATGAAGCATATCCGCGGCAAGCACGGACGGCGCGATTTTAATTTTCTTCATTCGTTTCTCCGTAAAGAATCAAAAACTTTTTTCATTCGCCGGGTGTGAAAATCCGACGGCTAACGTCAAACACGCGTTTTCGGCTCTGCCGCGCGCCTGCCGACCCCGTGTCACCGGGGTAAATAATTCATATCCTGTTAATGGCGGCTGAGCCGCCCCGAAACAGATTTCCGCTTTCCCGCAACGGACGTTGAAACAAGGAAGTGAATACAATGAGGAAAGCGTAAAAATATCCGCTGCTTTGCCGCCGCAAGGCAGCGGAAACTGTTTTACCGTTCTTCGGAGGAGACGAGGCAGACGGCGTGCGCCGCGATTCCCTCGCCCCTTCCCGTAAAGCCGAGATGCTCCTCGGTAGTGGCTTTTACGTTGACATCGCCTATATCGGCTCGGCAGGCTTCGGCAATTCTCCTGCGCATATCGGTGATATATCCGGCAAGCTTCGGCGCCTGTGCGATCACCGTACAATCTATGTTCTCCACATGATATCCCACGGCGTCAAGCTCGTTTATGCAGTCCGCAAGGAGCTTCATGCTGTCGGCATTATTATATCTTTCATCGGTGTCGGGATAATGCGCCCCGATATCAGGCAGGGCGCATGCCCCGAAAAGTGCGTCTATCAGCGCATGGATAAGTACATCTCCGTCCGAATGGGCTTCAAGTCCGTATCCGCACGGTATCTCAACTCCGCCGAGGACCATTTTACGCTCCGGCGAAATGCGGTGAACGTCATATCCGTGCCCTATTCTGAATTTCATAATACGCCTCCGTTTTATCAGATATGCTCCCTGCTTTTCAGTATCGCCTCCGCCGTGATCTCATCGCCTGGGTAGGTGATCTTGATATTGTCCGAGCCGCATTCGACAAGGCTGACCTTGAATCCGAGGCGCTCCGCGAGCATACAGTCGTCAGTGACCGCGACCCCGTCCTTTTTCGCCATATACGCACCCGCACGGTACATATTGCACATGAACACCTGCGGTGTTTTCACAAGCCAGATACGGTCGCGGTCGAGCGTTTCGTCGATAACCTCGCCGTTCTCCGAATATTTGACCGTGTCGCGCGATCTCTCGGCAGCAGCCGCCGCCCCGCTTTCGTATGCGCGTCTCACCGTTTTTTCGATCAGCTCGGGGGTGACAAGGCATCGTGCCCCGTCATGTATGCAGACGTACCGCGAATCGTCCGACACCATGTCAAAGCCCGCGAGGGAGGATTCCTGACGAGTCTTTCCGCCTTCGACTATCTGGGTTACCTTGCCGAGCTTATACGTTATGCAGTACTTTCCGAGGAGGTCGAGCTCGTCTCGGCGTCCGACCACAACGATCTCGTCTATAAGATCCGTATTTTCAAATGCACGGATAGTGTGAACGCATACGGGAATGTTGTCAATGAGAAAATTCTGCTTTGTGATCTCTCCCGAGGAGAACCGCTCCCCCGTTCCCGCGCACAAAACGACCGCCGAGGTAAACGGATGCTTATTTCCGTTCCGGAAAATCTGCTTTGCCGCCGATGAAAAAATATTTCCCACATTTACCTCCGCATGTGTTTTTGCGCCCGGCGCGGCGTCTTCCGAAACTCTTCCGCCGCGACACGCCGCATGAGCGCAGTTTTATTATGTTATTATATCACATTATTTTCCCGTTGAAAATATATAACCGATATTTTTTACATTGTTCGGGCGAAAAAAGTTATTTACGGCAATATAATAATTAAGACTTGAAGCGGCGGCGATTATCTGTTATTATTATATAAACGGCGCAGTTATGCGGAAGTCTCCGCGAATTCCCTGCCGTTTCCCGAAATCCTCGGAAAGGAAGCCCCCGCCCGGCGGAGGCAAAGCTTTGAAAAATGAAAACAGCTACTGAAATTTTTGAAGAAATAACGCGCATACCGCGCGAATCAGGCCATGAGGAAAAGATCGCGTCTTATCTTGAGGAGTTTGCGCGTTCGCACGGACTTTACTGTCTGCGCGACAGTGCGAACAACATCCTTATAAGAAAGCCCGGCAGCTCCGAGCCGGTCATTCTTCAGGGGCACTCGGATATGGTGTGCGAAAAGGAAAGCTCGTCCGATCACGATTTTTCTGCGGATCCTATCCCGCTTATCCGCGACGGCAGGTATCTTACCGCCGACAGAACGACTCTCGGTGCCGACGACGGCATATCGATGGCAGTAATGATGGCGCTTTTGTCGGACGACAGTGTGACCGCGTCGCTTGAGTGTCTCATCACGTCCGAGGAGGAGACCGGACTTTGCGGAATGAAGGCATTCGACTTTTCCCTTCTTAAGGGACGCACCATGATAAACCTCGATTCCATGGACGAGGGTATCGCAACGGTATCCTGCTGCGGCGGAATGCGTTCCGATATCACCGTTCCCGCAGGACGCCGCCCCGGGCATCTTCGCGGATACGCCCTTCATCTGAAAGGCTTCTACGGCGGTCACTCGGGCGAGGATATCAATCTCGGAAGAACCAACGCGATCGAAGCCGCGCTCGGACTTCTCGGCACGGTGCCGGGCGTGAAGATAGACAAGATCCACGGCGGCTCGAAGGACAACGCGATTCCGAGAGAATGCGATATATATTTCGCGTCCGATGCCCAAAACGTGAAGGAACTCATATCCGCGGAAAATGAAAAGCTCCGTGAAAGGGTAAGCGACGACGACCGTAATTACAGCGCGGAAGTCGAAGAATGCCTTCTCGATTCGGTATTCGAAGACGGGCTTTACGAAAGGCTCGTTTCTCTGATAGGGTGTATCCCCCACGGAGTGACCGAAATGAATCCGGACATTCCGGGGCTTGTCAAGACCTCGGCTAACATCGGAAAAATACGCACATCGGAATGCGGAGTAAGCATAACGGTGTCGTCGCGTTCCTCCGACGAGGCGGCGCTTGACGCTCAGCAGGAAACGATAAACTCCGCTGCGGACGAGGCAGGCGGTCACGCGCTCCACCGCGACAGATACCCCGGATGGGCGTTCTCGAAGGAAGGCAGGATACTGAAGGCTTATCTTGAAGCTTACGAAAATCTCTTTTCAAAGAAAGCCGTATACGAAGGCATTCATGCCGGTCTCGAATGCGGAATAGTAAAGGCTGCCGTTCCCGATATGGACATAATCTCGATCGGAGCCGACATCCGTTCTCCGCACACGCCCGACGAAACGCTTAACACCGAATCACTCGAGCGTCTTCTGGCAACCGTAAAGGAAATTCTCAGACGTATTGAGCTTTGACGGGCAGTCTGCGGCGAAAGCGCTTATGTTCGAGGAAAAGCGGATTGAGCCTGTAACCGCCGAATCGGCGCGTCAGGATCAGCTTCTTTCCGCATACTCTTCTTGATTTTGAATTTATATTCGAAACATGGACGCTCACCGTATTGCTTCTTGTCTCCGGCATCGTCTTTGCAAAGCAGCTGCGGACTATATCCTCCGCGGTATACCACTCGCGCATACCGAAGATCAGAAGCAAAACTATCCTCCGCTCGAGCCGTGTAAGCGCAAATTTTCTGCCGCAGAACACAGCTTTTCCCTCAGGATTAAAATACAGTCCACCGTACGACGGCGTATCGGCATCGTTTCCGCAAAGCGCGGCAGCACGCGCTTTAAGAAACTGCACGAGATCGCCGTCGTTTTCTTCGCTGTAAAAATATGCGTCGGTGTTGATAATATTCTTTCCGGTATGATTTATGACTATGAGCTCGGCTTTATCCGCCGATCCGAGCGCCGAAAGCTGATCTTCTCTGTCGGCGCAGAGCACGACGATATCCTTGCCGTGCGGGAAATGTACAAATTCCGACACACCGCAGAAAGCGCACGGAAGATAGTCCGAAAGAGCCGAGTGTCTCAGAGCAAGCCCGCGCTCGGTGTTATCATCAACAATAACTATCATAATATTCTCCGTTCACGGTATAAAAAGAAAAAACACGAATATAAATATATCACCACGGAAAGGAAGGGGCTTAGATATGTTTATCTGCACGCTGAAGGCAAGCAATATCAAATTTTTCGCCGCCGTTCTGGCAGCGGTGACGGTTCTTATCTCGATAATCGTTTTTTCCTCCGATGTCACCGCGCAGACCACCGACGCGATTGCAGCCGCAAATGAAAAAATAAGCTTTGAAAAGGTAAAGACAAACGAAGACAGAGTGAATTTTCTGAAGCAGTTCGGATGGGATGTCAACGAGACACCGAAGGAAGAGGTCACGATGAAGGTCCCCGCCGAATTTGACAAGGTGATGAACTCCTACAACGAAATACAGAAGAATCAGGGGCTCGATCTGTCAAAGTATAAGGGTAAGGAAGTCGTCAGATACACCTACGAGATCACAAATTACCCCGACTACGGCGGAACGGTATACGCAAACGTCATAATCCACAAAAACAGAGTAGTCGGCGGAGATGTCTGCTCCGCCGACGTTACCGGATTTATTTCGGGGTTTGCGATGCCCGAGGGAAAAAGCTCAGGAAAATGATACCGTTATATCATCCCCGTTGATTCTCCCGTCGGGCAAAGACACCCATGCTCCGCCGCACGCCGGAAGCGTTATGCTTCCGGCTTTTTCTTTTGCGTCACCCGCAATAATACGGAATTTTCCCGGAAGCGATACCGTCATTTCGCGCCCGGTGCGGTTTATTATACACATCACCGATGGTGAATTTCGCTCCTCGCGCCGGAAGCGTTCAAGCACGGCAAACTCGGGCGACAGCAAAATTATGCCGAAATCCCCGTCGCAAAAAAGGTCCTCTTCTTTGCGTGCGCGTAGGGTGCGTCGGAATTCGCCGAGAAGTGCGGTATCCTCTCTCCCCCACGGGAAAGGCCGGCGGCAGAACGGATCGCGGTATCCTTCCGTTCCGACCTCATCTCCGTAAAACACGGAAAAGGCGCCCGGAAGAAACGCAATAATCTTAAGTGCAAGCAAAAGAAGCGACACCGCGTGCGCTCTCTCGCCGACGCTCATGTGAAGATTGGCAAGATCCGCATTAGACTTGCCATCGGCGCTCTCTCCGCCGAGGACGGTAAGTATCCTCTCGGTATCGTGTGTCCCGAGGAAATTCATAACGCCGTCGAGCACGCATTTCGGATACCTTCGGCATATCCCCGTAACCGTATCGGAAAATTTTCCGCAGTCTCCGTCGCGCACATACGATATGACCGCGTCGCGGAACGGATAGTTCATCACCGAATCAAGCTGAGCGGCGGAAAAATACGATCTGCGTTTTCCGTAGGATATCTTATTCGACGCATCCTCCCAGACCTCGCCGATCACGGCACATTCGGGATCATACGATCTCACAGCGCGGCGAAATTCGTCAAGAAAGCCGTCGGACAGCTCGTCGCAGACGTCAAGCCGCCAGCCCGCGATACCCGCGCCGTTCCACTTGCGGACTACGGAATCCGTGATGAAGCGTCGGTATGACTCGCACGAGGAATTCACGCGCGGCAGGATCTTAACTCCCCACCAGCACTCATAATCGTCGGGAAACGAGCGGAAGCTGTACCATTCGGCATAGGGCGAATCCTTCGATTGGTACGCGCCGAGCGACGGGTACTTTCCGTATTTATTGAAATATACGCTGTCGTCCCCCGTGTGGTTGAACACGCCGTCGAGGATAATGCCGATCCCGATTTTTCCTGCTTCGGCGATAAGATTGAAAAGCGCTTCGTCTCCGCCGAACATAGGATCAACGGTCATATAATCGCCGGTGTCGTATTTGTGGTTCGAATAAGCGTCGAACACCGGGCTGAGATAGATATAGTCCGCGCCGAGAGCCTTTATATAGTCGAGCTTTTCGGCAATGCCCCACAGATCGCCGCCGAAGAACACATTGTTCTTCACGTCGGCTCCCGGATATTCGCCGTACTGCGGAATTCCGCCGTCCCAATCCGGATCGAGGACTGCGCCGTCCTTCACGCCGCATTTTCCGCTGCGTCTGAATCTGTCAACGAATATGTGATATATCACGGCGCCCTTCAGCTTTTCCGGGACGTGAAGTGATTTGTCATATATGAGAAGCTGACGATCCGCGTTTTCGGTGAGGATTTCTTCACCCTCTCCGCCGAACGAACGCTTTTTTCCTCCCGCGGTGATCCCGTAGCGGTAAAACCAAAGTCCCGCCGAAAGGCGCTCCGCGGGGATCAGAACGCTCCATATGTCGTGCCCGAGGACAAAGCTTTCCCATTCGAGAGGAAAGCTCTCCTCCTCTCCGCCGTCGCGCCGCATCAGAAGCTCGGCATCCGACACTCCGAGCGCGCGGTCGAAGGTGAGGGAGAAGCGGATATCCTTCCCTTCCTCCGCCGCCCCCGAAATGAGTCTGCCGCCGGCGCCAGCGCGTTTTTCTTCCCTGAAAACGTCCTGCATTATTTCACCGGAGAGAGATTCCATATTTTCTCGGCATACTCGCGTATGCTGCGGTCGGACGAGAAATATCCCGCGCCCGCGATATTGCAGAGCGATTTCTTCGCCCACTTCATGCTGTCGGCATAGCAGTCGCACATTGCCTCGTACGTCGAGAAATACGAATCAAAATCCGCCATGCACATATACGGATCGGCGATGCCCGCGCCGTGAAGAAGATAATTTGCCATCCCCTCGAAGGAATTGCCGTAAAATCCGCGGCGAAGAGTTTCCACCGTCTTTGAAAGTCTTTCGCTCTTGCGGCAGTATTCGGCGGAATCGTACCCTCTCTTCCACAGCTCATCGACCTCGGTGGAGTTGAGTCCGAATATGAAGAAATTCTCCGCTCCCGCCTTCTCCATCATTTCGATATTCGCTCCGTCAAGCGTGCCGAGCGTCAGCGCTCCGTTTATCATGAACTTCATGCATCCCGTGCCCGACGCTTCCTTTCCGGCAAGCGATATCTGTTCGCTTATATCCGATGCGGGCATCAGCGTTTCGGTCGTGGTGACGTTGTAATCCTCAAGGTATATGACGCGGATCTTATCCCTCACTCTCGTATCGCGGGCAAACTCCTGCCCGATGCTCCAGATAAGCTTTATTATATCCTTTGCCATATAGTATCCCGGAGCCGCCTTGCCGCCGAAAATGAACGTGGCGGGGGTTATATCGGCATTCGGATTTTCGAGAATATCATTATAAAGCGATATTATTTTGAGTGCGTTCAGAAGCTGGCGCTTGTACTCATGCATACGCTTGACCTGAACATCGAAAATCGACGAAGGATCGATGCGCACTCCCGTATTCTTCTCCACAAGCGCGGCAAAATTGACCTTGTTGTCCGCCTTGATCTGCATAAGTCTTTCAAGCGTGGGCTTATCGTCCTTAAAAGCTCTGAAATCCTCGAGGCGTTCACTGTCCGTGCGGTATGCCGTGCCTATGCACTCGTCAAGAAGCGCGGAAAGCCCCGGATTCGAATAGCAGAGCCATCTTCTGTAGGCGATTCCGTTTGTGACGTTCGTAAACTTATCGGGGAAAGCCTTGTAATAATCGTGGAATACGGTTTTCGTAAGGATATCGGAATGAAGCGCCGAGACGCCGTTCACCTTATGGGATGCGGCGACGCTGAGGTTTGCCATGCGCACCTGCCCCTGTGCTATCACGGACATTCTCGATATGCGGTCCCAATCTCCGGGATACATATTCCAGAGATCGGCGCAGAGGCGGCGGTTTATCTCCTTGACTATCATATGGATACGCGGAAGCTTGAGGGCAAAAAGACCCTCGTTCCAGCATTCGAGCGCCTCGGGCATGACCGTATGGTTTGTGTACGAGATCACGCGAGTCACGACAGACCACGCCGCCTCCCATGTATATGAGTATATATCCATGAGGATACGCATAAGCTCGGGAATGCAGAGTGCGGGGTGGGTATCGTTTATATGGATCGCAACCTTATCCGCAAAGTTGTAAAGCGTTCCGTACACGGCAAGGTGATCCGCAATTATATTCTGAAGCGATGCGGACACAAGGAAATACTGCTGAGTAAGGCGGAGCATCTTTCCCTCGTCGTGGTTATCGGACGGATACAGAACCTTTGAGATTATCTCGGCGTCCGTCGTTTCCTGAAGCGCTCGGACATACTCTCCCTGAGAGAAAAGGCTCATGTCGAATATCTTCGTATCATGCGCTCTCCACAATCTGAGAAGATTGACAGCCTCGCCGCCCGCTCCCGATATCATCATATCGTAGGGCACAGCCTGCACTTCGTCGCAGTCTTCGTATGTGATGCTGCACTTTCCGCCCTGCCAATTCTCGGTCACATGACCGCCGAAGCGGACGTTTACCGCGCGGTCCGTGCGCGGATTCAGCCATGCATCCCCGCGGCTCATCCACTCATCGGGAAGCTCTATCTGGTTTCCGTCGATTATCTTCTGCTTGAACAGCCCGTATTCGTAGCATATCGAAAAGCCCGTGGCGGGATAACTCAATGTGCTGAGAGAATCCATAAAGCAAGCCGCAAGCCGTCCGAGACCGCCGTTTCCGAGACCGGGATCGGGCTCCATTTCATAGATTGAATCGAGAGAGAAGCCCATGTCGGAAAGAGCCTTTTCGTAAAGCCCCGCTATACCGAGATTCATAAGGCTTGATTTAAGGGAGCGTCCGACGAGAAACTCCATGCAGAGATAATAGACGCGGCGTGCCTTTCTCGCTTTCACTTTCTCCTTGAAATCCGATCTCTTCTGGGTGAGGATATCCCTTACCGTGAGTATCGTCGCCTTATATACCTGATTTGCGTTTGCCTCATCCGGCATCACTCCGAAAAATCTTGCAAGCTTTGTTTCGAGATTTTTCTTTATTTCCTCTTCGGTGAACTGTTCCTTTGACATCTGATATTCCTTTCCGTCGGGCTTTTGCGTTTTGCTCCGTTTATCAAGCGAAGTGCCCGTTCTTTGCTTTTCCGGCAAGCCGGAAGCGGCGCCGGCGGTGATAATTCACTCTGCGGCGCCGCCTTATCAATACTGCATTGAGGTATAGAGATCGATATATTTCCCGGCGGAGCTGTGCCATGAGAAATCGGTATCCATTGCGCGCCGTACAATCGATCTCCATTTTTCGCCGTCTCCGTACACGGTACGCGCGTAATACACGGTATTCATCATATCGTGTGCGTTATAGTTTACGAACGAGAATCCGTTTCCCGTGTTTTCAAATTCGTTATACGGAATTATCGTATCGGCAAGACCGCCTGTCTCGCGAACGATCGCCACGGTACCGTAGCGCGATGCGATCATCTGCGAAAGCCCGCACGGTTCGCTCTTCGAGGGCATGAGGAACATATCCGCGCCCGCGTAAATCTTCTTTGAGAGAGCCTTATTGAATTCGATCATGGCGCAGACGCGGTCGGGATAGCGCGACGCCATATAACGGAAGAAGTCTTCAAGCTCCGCCTCTCCCGTACCGAGCACGGCAAACCGTATGTCCGAATTGCATATGATCTCCTCGAGCACGCGCCGGACAAGCTCAAAGCCCTTATGGGATGCAAGGCGCGATACCATCGCAACGATCGGCGCATCCGAATGCGGGAAGGAGCATATATCTTCAAGCGCCGCTTTATTCTTCACCTTTCCGGTCATATCGTCCGCACTGTAGTTTGACGCTATATCGGGATCGGTCTTCGGATCGTAATATGAGATATCGATACCGTTTATTATACCGCTTATCTTTTCACGGTACATACGGAGTATGTGATAAAGGCCGGCGGAATAGTATTCGGTCATGATCTCTTTGGAATACCTCGGGCTTACGGTCGTAACTCTGTCCGCGCAGACGATCGCGCCCTTTGTGAGGTTGATATTCCCGCTATAGTCAACGATGCTCCTGTCCCATTCGTCGAGTTCAAATACATCGCCGAGTATATCGAAGCCGAACACGCCCTGATAATCGATATTGTGTATCGTATAGAGCGCGGATATTCTCTGATAGCGTTCGAGGTGGGCATATTTTCTCTTCAGGTAGATAACGCTGAGCGCGCTCTGCCAATCGTTTGCGTGAAGTATATCCGGATAAAAATCCGTGATCCGCATAAGCTCGAGCACAGCCTTCGAAAAGAAAGCGAATCTCTCGCCGTCATCGAAGTTGCCGTATGCCTGCGCACGTTTGAAATAGTATTCGTTATCGATGAAGTAGAAAGTAACGCCGGAGCGCTCGATCTTATATATGCCGAGGTACTGTCTTCTCCACGAAAGCGTCATCTCTCCTTCGAATACTCTCTCAAGCTTATCGTTCCATCCGTTTCTCACCGAGGGATAGAGCGGTATCGCCACGCGGACATCCGCCTTATCTCCGAGTGTCGCCTTGACCGCCGCCGGAAGCGAGCCCATAACATCGCCGAGACCTCCGGTAGCCGCAAAAGGAAGTGCTTCTCCCGCTGCATAAAGAATTTTCATTTTACCCTCCGTTCCGCCGACGTGCGGCGTACTGTCCGCCGTTTTTCCCGGCGGAATTTTGTCTGCCGTGACCGTCCGAAGGATCAGAGCATCTTGCCCTTCGGCACATAGTAAGGATTTTCCCCGATTCCCGAAAGCATGCGTGAATCGCGGATAACAACATTCTTATCGGTTATTACGCAGTTGAGGTACACGTTCTCCCCGGTCTGCGTATCCTGCATAAGTATCGAATTCTTGACCGTGGTATTTCGTCCGACCTTCACTCCGCGGAAAAGGATGCTGTTTTCGACGTGACCGTATATCTTGCAGCCGTCCGCAATAAGCGAATTCTTAACGTCGGAATCCGCGCTGTAATAGGTCGGGGCGCTGTTTCTTACCTTAGTGAGCACGGGGCGGTTTTTGACCTCGAAAAGAGACGCTCTCGCCTCGGGGGATTTTATGAGATCCATGCTCGCAGTGTAATAATCCGCAAAGGAGGATATGCATGCGAAATATCCGTCGTACTTATACACGCGGTAGTTTGAATATTTCAGATTTTTGAATATTATTTCCCTTGTCAGGCTCGTATATCCGTGGGCTATCGAATCGAGAAGTATCTTATGGAGATACTCGGTTCTCATTACGACGATGTTCAGCGAGACATCCGCCTCACCCTCAAACGATGTCGGATAAGTGAGAACATCGGTTATCCTGCCGTCCGGGTCGGATTCGTAAAGCACGTTCATGCTTGCCTGAGCCGGGGTCAGATTCATGCGCTTGACGGCGACGGTCATATCCGCTCCGTATTTTGCGTGATCGTTTATGATATCGTTGAAATCGACGTTGCATATCACGTCGCAGTCGGAGAGAACGACATATTCGTCGGTGATGCGGTTTATCGCGTTGTTCACGCTTTTCAGCGCTTCAAGCCTTGTCGTATAAAGTGCATTGCGGTTGTTCGCGTATGCGGTGATATTCGGAGGAAGGATCTTGATTCCTCCGGAGCGTCTTGCAAGATCCCAATCCTTGCCCGAGCCGAGGTGATCCATAAGTGACTGATAGTTGTAGTGCGTTATGACGCTTATATTATAGATATTGGAATTGACCATGTTCGACAGAGCGAAGTCGATAAAGCGGTATCTGCATCCGAAGGGCACGGACGCCGTTGTTCTCAGCCGTGTAAGCTCGGGCAGATTGCCGTCATGTATGTTTGAAAAAATTATTCCCGCTGCTCCCATATCACTTATCCTCCCTTCCGAGATTTTCAAGATACTGTTTCGTCGCCATCACGCCCGCCGGAACGTCCGCGCCGTCCGGGACGGTCACGCCGCCGGACACGACGGTTATTCCGGTGCTCGCGCTTCTCGTGCGTCCGACGACGCTTTCCTCTCCGACGGTCGCATCGGAATCGATTATGCTGTAATTTACAAGCGCTCCGCTTTTCACGGTGACGCCGCTCATTATAACGCTGTCGCGGATATACGCGCCCTTTTCGACGCGCACCCCGGCGGATAGCACCGAATTTTCAACCACTCCGTCAACGAAGCAGCCCTCGGTTATAAGTGAATTCGTAACTTTCGCGTTTTCTCCCGTGAAGTGCGGCGGGTCCGCGTTGTTCCTCGAAAAGATACGCCACGACGTATCGTATATGTTGAACACCGGATCGTCTCCGAGAAGATCCATGTTAGCTTCCCAAAGGCTGGAGATCGTCCCGACGTCCTTCCAATATCCGTCGAAATGATATGCATACATATTTTTGTGATCCGCAAGCATGGCGGGGATCACGTTCTTGCCGAAATCGTTTGACGAATTATCGTCCCTGTCGTCGCGCTCGAGATACTCTTCAAGCACCTTTCTTCCGAAAACGTATATTCCCATGGACGCATTCGTGCTCTTCGGATGAGCGGGCTTCTCCTCAAATTCCGTGATGCGCTGATCCCCGTCGGTGTTCATTATTCCGAAGCGGCTCGCCTCCTCGATCGGCACATCGAGCACGGCGATCGTCGCGTCCGCGCCTTTCTCCTTATGGAAGCGGATCATCTTCGAATAATCCATCTTATATATGTGGTCTCCGGAGAGGATAAGAACATACTCGGGGTCGTATCTTCTTATGAAGTCGAGGTTCTGGTATATCGCGTTCGCCGTGCCCTTGTACCAATCCGCTCCGCTCTTTCCCTGATACGGGGGAAGCACCATGACTCCGCTCGACATACGGTCGAGATCCCACGGCTGTCCCGAGCCGATGTACTCGTTCAGCACGAGCGGCTGATACTGTGTGAGCACGCCGACCGTGTATATTCCCGAATTCACGCAGTTCGAGAGGGGAAAGTCTATTATTCTGTATTTGCCGCCGAACGGCACCGCGGGCTTTGCGGTCTTTTCGGTGAGCGCGTAGAGGCGGCTTCCCTGCCCGCCGGCAAGAAGCATCGCAACGCATTCTTTTTTCTTATACATTATCGTTCTTCCTCCCTTTACCGGAGGCGCCGCTTTTTCCGGAGCCACGCCCCTTATCTGATTTTTTTGCGGATTTTTTGATTATGAGTGCGCAAAGCGGCGGAACATCGGCTGTTACGCGGTATACGCGTTCACCGTTCACAACCGTGCTGTCCGTCGTGAGAGGTCCTTCGGTGACGTCGTTCTTTCCGCCGAATTCATATCTGTCCGAGCTGAACACGATCTCGTATTCCGCGCGCCGAGGTACGGTAAACGTATAGTTTCCGTAGGGGATCGGCGAGAAATTCAGTATGACGATCAGCTCGCGTCCGGATGCGCTCTTTCGCTTATAGGATATGAGGTTCGACGATGAAAGATCGGCGTCGATCCACTCGAATCCGTCCCACGAATCGTCGATCTCCCAAAGCTCGGGAGACTCAAGGTAAAGCGCATTGAGCTGTCTGACGTAGTTTTTCATCTCCGAATGACGCGGGAATTCGAGCATAAACCACTCGAGCTGATTCTCGTAATCCCATTCGCGGAACTGTGCGAATTCCGTTCCCATGAACGTAAGCTTTTTTCCGGGAAGCGTCATCATATTCGCAAGAAACGTGCGCATTGAGGCAAACTTCGAATCGTATTCGCCGGACATTTTATCTATGAGGGACTTCTTTCCGTGGACGACCTCGTCGTGGGACACCGGAAGAACGTAATTCTCGGAAAACGCGTACATGAGCGGGAACGTCAGCTTATCGTGCATATACTGCCTGAAAAACGGATCGGACGACATATACTGAAACATATCGTTCGCCCAGCCCATGTTCCACTTGAAATTGAATCCGAGACCGCCCTCATCGACGCTCTTCGTTATCATCGGCCACGAGGTCGATTCCTCGGCGATCATCAGCACGTCGGGATGCGCCGCGAAAACGGCGGTGTTCAGCTTTTTGAAGAAGGCGATCGCCTCGAGGTTCTTATTGTCTCCGTTCACGTTAGGGATCCACTCTCCCGGCTTTCTGTCGTAATCGAGGTAAAGCATCGACGCTACGGCATCTATGCGGAGTCCGTCCGCATGGTACACACCGAGCCAGAAAAGCGCGTTCGATATCAGGAAGGACTGAACCTCCGTTCTTCCCACGTCAAAGCATCTTGTTCCCCAGCCCCGATGCTCCATGCGGTCGCTTCCCTGATATTCGTAGAGAGGACCTCCGTCGAATTCGAAAAGTCCGTGGCGGTCCTTCGGGAAATGCGCCGGCACCCAATCGAGGATTACTCCGATGCCCGCTTTATGGAGGCGGTTGACGAAGTACATGAAATCCTCGGGATTTCCGAAGCGCGAGGTCGGGGCGAAGTATCCGCATATCTGATATCCCCACGATCCGTCGAACGGATGCTCCATCACGGGCAGAAGCTCAACGTGGGTATACCCCATTTCCTTGACATACGGGACAAGCTCATCCGCGATCTCCCTGTAATTCAGGTAATGCTTTCCGTCAACGGTGCTCGCGCCGTCCTTCGTCCTCCACGAGCCGAGGTGAAGCTCGTATATGTTCATCGGAGAGGGATAAAAATGCGATGCCTTCCGGGATGCGGCGGAATGAAACTGCTTCCGTCGGAATCTCATCCAGGAAGCGTCCTCCCATTTGAAATTCGGAAGCGTTCTGACGATCGACGCTGTTTTTTCGAGCGTTTCCGACTGAAAAGCGTAAGGATCGGCTTTCAGCCATGTGACACCGTCGCGCCGCACGGCGTATTTATAGAAGCGTCCTTCGATACTGCGGTCGAATACCGCGATTGCCTCCCATACGCCCTGCTCCGTAACTCTCTCCATGGGGATTCCCTTGTTCTGATCCCATGAGGAGAAATCCCCCACAACGGACACGCTTTCGGCTCCGGGCGCCCAGACGCGGAACGAATATTCAAACCTGCCGTCGCCGATTTCTTTTCCGTGTACTCCGAGATAATCCTGCGCGTTGAAGTTGGTTCCCTGATGAAACAGATACGAGGGAAGATCATTCCCGTTATTCTTTTTCGACTGTGATTTTTTATCCATACCGTACACCTTTCATTATATTCCGGAGGCAGCGGCAATTATCCGATTCCGCACACAAATTACCGCCGTCATGCGTTTTTTCATTCCGTTATTATACACCTTCGGCTTTGTCCTATCAAAGGGGATTTTGACGCAGAGTGAAATTTTATTCCGTCACCTCGTTGCGGGGCTCACAGGTGAGGTTTATTCCGAGTTTTTTGAACATGGATTTGTCAACGGATGAGAGCATGACGCTCGAATGAGCTTCACACCCGCGGAGCTTTCCGAGCTGGCTGAGTGCGAGCGCGGCGCGTTCGTCATGCGAAGCGCACACGGAAAGCGCAATCAGCGTTTCATCGGTATGTAATCTCGGATTACGGCTGCCGAGGCAGTTTGTCTTAAGTCTCTGCACCGGCTCTATGATATCAGCCGCGAGAAGATGTATGTTATCCGGGATATTCGCAAGATACTTCAGCACGTTGAGAAACAGCGCAGACGATGCGCCGAGAAGATTGGTCGTTTTTCCGGTAATGACCGTTCCGTCCTCAAGTTCAAGCGCTGCGGCGGGTTTGCCCGTTTCTTCCGCACGCTTCAGCGCCGCGACCGTAACGGCGCGGTCGAGAGCGGTAACGCCCGCCTGCTTCATTACAAGCTCGATCTTATAGACCGTCTCGTCGTCCTCAAGGCATTTGAGCTGGCGGCACTTTGAGGTATAGTATCGTCTGATTATCTCTCTCTTCGATGCCTCGCAAACCGCGTCGTCGTCGGTGATGCAGTACCCCGCCATATTAACGCCCATGTCGGTGGGAGAGGAATACGGGCACTCGCCGATTATCTTTTCGAATATCGCGGAAAGGAGCGGGAAAGCTTCCACGTCGCGGTTGTAGTTCACCGCGTACTCGCCGTATTTTTCAAGGTGGAACGGGTCAATCATGTTCACGTCGCGCAGATCGGCGGTCGCCGCCTCGTATGCGAGGTTGACCGGATGCTTGAGCGGGATATTCCATATCGGGAAGGTCTCGAACTTCGCATATCCGGCGTGGCAGCCTCTTTTGTACTCATGATAGAGCTGCGACAGGCAGGTCGCCATCTTTCCGCTTCCGGGTCCGGGTGCGGTTACAATGACGAGCGGACGTGTGGTTTTGATATAGTCGTTTCTTCCGTAGCCGTCGTCGCTTACGATCAGCGGTATATTGGAAGGATATCCGCTTATCGGGTAGTGGTAATACGTCGGCATGCCGATCGCGGCAAGGCGGCGTTTGAGAAGATCGACATTGAGCTGACCGGCGTACTGAGTTATTACGACGCTTCCGACGTAAAGTCCCATGCTCGTGAAAGCGTCGATAAGGCGGAGCACCTCGTCGTCGTATGTGATCCCGATGTCTCCTCTGACCTTGTTTTTCTCGATATCGACAGCGGAGACCGCTATAACTATCTCCGCACGGTCGGAAAGCTGACGCAGCATCTTTATCTTGCTGTCAGGCTGAAATCCCGGAAGAACGCGGGCGGCGTGGTAATCGTCGAAAAGCTTGCCTCCGAGCTCAAGGTAAAGCTTATTGTCAAATTTCGATATTCTCTCTTTAATATGCTCGGACTGCATACTGATATACTTGTCGTTGTCAAAACCTATTCTCATTGTCCCGTTAACCTTCCTTACCGTCTCTTTCGTTCTCTTTAAGTTTTTGGATCTCCCGCATGAATGTCTCGATATCGTGGAACTCGCGGTAAACCGACGCGAAGCGCACATATGCGACATCGTCGCGCTCGCGCAGCTTCTCCATTGCGGCTTCGCCGATTTCCTTCGACGTTATCTCGCGTCTCATGGCGTTCTTTATGTCAAGCTCGATCTCGTCGGCTATCGCCTCCGCATCGACCGGACGCTTTTGACATGCGCTTATAAGCCCCGAGCGAAGCTTGTTTTTATCGAAATACTCCTTTGTCCCGTTCTTCTTTATGACAACGGGCTGAAGCTCGTCGATAAACTCGTATGTGGTAAATCTTGTCTGACAATTCAGACACTCGCGCCTCCGGCGGATACTGTTGGATTCCTCGACGGGGCGGGAATCCACGACCTTGCTTTCGGTCGATGAGCAGGACGGACATTTCATAGCGATTCTCCATATATGGTTCTTTTTTATAATTATACTACCACATGTTGCCGAAGTCAAACATTATTCGGTAAGTTTTGCGTAAAACAAACGATAAATTCGTGTAAGCGCGTCAAAATGCGAGCCATGGTGTCTGCCGTGCGCAAAATATCGTGCGGATTTTTCGTTTTTTCGCAGATTCGGCGGCAGCGTAAAGGCGTGCATCTGCGGATTTGAATTTTTGAATCAGCTTGTTTTCACAACGGAATTCGCGGCAAGTCTGACGAAGCACCCGCCGTGCGGATTTTCGGATTTGTGTTCGGTTTGCGGCGGCATGGGTACGGACTTTTCGTAGTAAGAAGTCGCATTCGGCTTCTTAGTCTCAAAGGGATGCGCAGTGCCGATTTCGCCGCGCAAATATGCCTTTCCGCGAAGCACCTTATCAACATAAATATCAAGGATTCTGACGATATCCGCAAGCGAAAAGCCCATATCCTTCAGCGCCGTAATGCGGCATACTTTCGGGAGCTGATCCTCTCTGTAATATCGGTAATCGGTGAATCGGTCGGTTTCGGCAGGCTTAAGGAGCCCGATCTCGTCGTAGTGGCGCAGCATTCTGACGCTGACTCCGGACAGCTTTGAAAATTCTCCTGTTTTCAGCACGGCGGTACCTCCTGTCTGCTGTTATTTTTGAGCTCGCATTTATTATAATGCCTGCCACAGTGTCAGAGTCAAGACGTTTTTCGTTTTTTATAAATATTTTCCGCGAGGCAAAAAAATGCCCAAAGCAACGAGAACAAACGAAAATTCGACCGCACGGCACGGTAAATTCTAATTTATCTGTTAAACCCTCTGAAAACGCTGTATTTTCAAGGCATTTCGCCTATCTTGTGTTCCAACCTTATGTGTTTTCCCTTGTTTTTGCCCTTACGAGCCGAAACAAGGGAAAGTTTTTTACTCTCCGCCGACCACCTTATCCAGCAGTCTTGCGGAAGTACGCTTCGCTTCCCTTGTAGCGTGAGCGTAAATATTCATTGTGGTACTGACATCGGCGTGTCCGAGAAGCTCCTGCACATCCTTCGGCGCTGCCCCGTTTGAGAGCAGATTGCTCGTGAATGTGTGACGAAGTTGGTGGAAATGAAAGCCCTCCAAGCCCTCGACCTTTCTGCTTGCCGTCCTGCACATAATCCCTACCGTACTCGGTGATTCGTATGCGCCGTCAGGTCTGAGGCAGACAAAGGATATTTCCTTGTACCCCTCTGGGATTTCATCTGTCCTCGGCAGGCTGTAAACCTCGTAGTAAGTACGGTCTTTTTCCTTCACCTCGGTGTAGTAGTTGAGGTGGTAAAGCCCGCCATACTGGAGGCGGTTTTTGTGCTGTTCGGTTTTCGCCGCTTTAAGGATCGCCGCCAGCGTGTTGCAGAAGTCCACGGTACGGACTTTCTTCCGTTTGGTCGCTCCTATCTCGGTTTTATGCCTTGCCCCGTTGTAGCGCATACTGCGGCGCACCGTAAGGTACTGCTTGTCAAGGTTGACATCCTGCCAAGTCAAGCCGCAGACTTCGCCGATGCGAAGCCCCGTGTAGTAGGCAATCTGAATGGGCAGTAAAGCGGGGTTATCTTTCTTTTTCAGAAATTCCTCCAGCTTCAGATACTGCTCATGGCTGAGCGTGGGTGTGGAATCGGTATTGCCGTCCTCGTCCGAAAACAGGTCATAGTCCTCTTTTTTGCCCCGCCATACCACATACTGCATCGGGTTGAAGGTAATCAGCCGTTTGGGGAATACCGCAAAGCGGAACGCTCCTTGCAGGACTGCCGAGAACAAACGCAGATACCCTTTGCTAAGTGCCTTTGCCGTTGTACCGTCGGGATTTGTCCCGCCGAAGCTGAGAAAATCCATATACGCCTGCAAATGGTCGGCGGTGACGGTTTTCAGCTTTCGGCTGCCGATAGGGTGCTGCTTGATACGGTTTACCGTACCCTGATATGCCATTACCGTACCGTTGCTGAGACTGCCGGGCTTTAGTTCTTCCTCCACCCACATATCCAGCAGCATTCCCACCGTGGCGTTTTCAGACTTTGCAACGAATTTCTTTTCCTCGTAGTCCTCCATCGCCTTGCGGAGCAGTGCTTCCGTTTCGGATTTGCTTTCTGTTCCCACGAATTCACGCTGTACCAGATTGCCGCTTTCATCTTCGATATAGAAGCGGTAGTACCACTTTTTGCCTTTCTTTCTTACAGAACCTTTTGCCATAGATAAAAACTCCTTTCTATCCGTGGCAATCGGGACTGTGACATATGGTGTGCGTAAAGTAAAGAATGTCACTTTTGCCGGTTGGTTTCAATCGGCATATTTATTTGTCAAGGTGCCACGGAATTTTCTTTTTCGGCAAGCCTGTTTTCGGCTTCCGTCACTATCCCGAAGAGGTCGCCCATAGATACTTTGGTGCGTCCCTCATCGTAGATATGTAAAATTCCGTCTAAAAAACGCTTCATATCTTCGATAGGTATTTCCATTTCTTTGCGGTAGACCCGTTCTTCGATTGCGCCCACCTCAATCGCATACCGCATAATCGACTGCTTCAAGCCCTCGTCCTCCGCCACACGGTCAACCTCCGCCATAGCGTTGGCAAAGTAGTGGCACAGCACCGAGTACAGGTCAATCATCTTGCCGAGGAAGGTGGTAAGAAGCTGCTGGTGCGGCTCTCCGCTGACCGTGGAGGAAACCGTATCAAGGTACTTTTTGATATGCTCCTCAATGTCCTTTTGGCAGAGCGTGCGGGCATCATATTCCTTTTCCTCGGAAAGCCCTGTCAGCCATTCGGGAGTGGTAAGCAGCGCATCGGCAAGACCGTTGATAATCATAGTACGCTTCGGGTCAACGCCGTCTGCTTCATACCGCTGAATGGTGGATTTGTTTACGCCGATACGCTTTCCAAGCTCAGGCATGGTAAGGTTTAGTTCTGTTCGGCGCTCTTTTACCCGTTCACCGACTTGTTTTGCGGTGAATTCAATTTCTTTTTTCAAGGTTTTCACCTCCTGACGAGTATCATTATAGCACATCAAAACGCAGATTGCAACCCTGAAACGGGATAAATATTAAAAAAATTCCCAAACAGTTGCAAAACGGGTTGACACGAGATTGCAAAATAAGTATAATTAGGATTATACAGTTGCAAAACAAGTATTTCAAAAGGAGGATGAGATAATGAACGCAGTTAAAATAGGTATGACCATCGAGGAAGCCGCCGAATGTACGGGTATCGGCAGGAACACCATGCGGAAATTGGTGGACTGGGGCAAGCTGCCTGTCTTAAAGGTAGGGCGCAAGACCATTATCCGAAGGGACACGCTGGAGCGTTTTATGACGGTCAATCAAGGCAGAAATCTTCTCAATCAGAATGATGTCCGCCGAGTAGATTGACCGTTCTTAAAGCCCTCGGCGTTTGAGAGCGAAATACACCCCTCGCACAAATCTGTCGATTTGTACTCAGGGTATTTCGCCCCTGCGGGGAGCTACCGTATCAACGCTTGCAGGAAATCCCTGCCGCTTTTGATACGGCGCTGTTCCGTCAGCAAAGCCGCCGAAACAGCAGCAACCGTCAAGACGGTTGCAAAATGAGAACGGTATATTTTAAAGAAAGGTTGGATTATGGCAAGACACAGCTTCATACAGATGTCGAAGCTGCCTAATGTCAAAGGACGAATATCGTATATCACCAGCCACGCAAGACAGGAAAATCTGTACGCCACTTACCGCACCGCCGACAATGCCTTTTGGAATAATCTCGCAAGGGAGAGCCGGCAGGAGTTCCAGCGCAGCGGCGCAGAGGGGAAATGTATTGAGGCAAGGGAGCTGATTATCGCCCTGCCCGAAGTTTACACGCAGTACGAGCCGCAGCAGGTGCTTGAGGATTTTACAGATGAGTTCCGCAGGCGGTACGGCGTGGAATGTGTGTCGGCATTGCACCACAATAAGCGCAAGACCAATTACCACATTCATCTGATTTTCAGCGAAAGGAAGCTGCTCCCTGAGCCTGATGTGAAGATTGCCACAAGAAGCGTATTCTTTGACGAAACAGGCAAACGGGTACGCACCAAGAAGGAAATCACAGGAGAGGACGGGCAGATCAGAAAAGGCTGTGCCGTTATCAAAAAGGGAGAGGTTTACGAAAGCCATCTGTTTACCGTAAAGGATGACCGCTTCAAGAGCGAGTCTTTTCTTCGGGAGGTAAAGGAGGTTTACACGGAACTTATCAACCGTCATATTTCTGACCCCGAACAGCAGTTAAAGGTATTTGATAAAAACAGCGTGTACCTGCCGACAAAGAAAATAGGCAAGAACAATCCCAAAGCCGAAGAGATTGCAGCCGACAACGCTACAAGGCAGGAATGGAACAGGACAGCGGACATGGCACTTGTATCGGGGATTGAGGAGGCTAAAATACTGGAAATCAAACAAACCGAGATACACGACAAGGTTAGCAGTTCTATCCGCAAGAGCGGCTGGCTGCCCAATCTGTTCCGCCGTATCGTGAACAAGGCGAAGGACATTTTACAAAACCTTATCCGTGAATACGGGATACCGCCGAAGCCCACGCTGGATATTGATATGACAGAGTTCTGCACCATGCGGAATCTAATGATACGGGTGCAGGATGAGGCAAGAGGGATTAGGAATTTGCAGGACAACATTCTGCCCAAGCTGAAAACACAGCTTGCGGAAACAACAGGGATTTTCAAGGGCAAGGAGCGCAAAGCCCTTACCGAGCAGATACAGCAGACGGAGCAAGAAATTGACCGCAGGCTGGATAAGCTCCCCGATATTCTCAGGGAGGACGGTTATCCCGATGTGCAGGCATTCATGGCGACCTATCGGGAGGCGGAAGCCGTTGTGGAACAATACAACCGTGACCTTGCCGAATGGGAGCGTCAGGTGAAACAAAAGAGCAGACCGCCAAGACCGCCCGAAAAGGAGAGCGTCCGAAACAGGCTCAGACAGTTGCAGGAGCAGGGCAGACAGCAAAAGCCACGAAAGAAATCCTTTGACAGAGGCAGCCGATAGGCGAAGAAAAACCGCCGCTATGGTTTTACCCATACACGGCGGCATACATATAGAGATTAGTTTTCCTGTTTCTTTATAACGGTTACTTTCAAGTTCTCTGCTTCTATCAGCGTTTCCTGCTTGCATTTCGGGCAGTAGAGAGGATAGTTTTTCAAGACCGTATCATATCTTATTCTGTCACGGGTTTTGTTGCCACAAACAGGACATAATATCCATTCGGCTTGTTTCTGCATACACTCACCAATCCTTACGGTATTTCGTCAATTAACGTTACCGTCCATTTTCCGTCTAACTGTTCAATATCCCAACGTGAATATGCTTCTCCGTTACCAGAAATGAGAGTATCATCCTTATCGTAATAATCGGCTGAATATTTCACCCAGATATATCCCTTCCCATTTTCCTGTTTGGTGGTTACAAGTTCTATCGAAACATCTGCCCGAACCGCCTTATCATCAAAGAAATAGTATCTTTCTAACGCACCGCAGTCCTCTTTATTCGTACCGTCTCCTGACCCGCAGTAAGACATAATATCCTTTGCTTCTGCTATGAGGTCATTTGCGACCTTTAGCTGTGTTTCATCGGTACACTCGATTTCCATTTCATCGACCTTTTCCTGACCATAATGCTTCACAAGTGTCGAAACGCCTTTACCGCCGCAGGCGGAAAGACTGATTACCATCGTCAAGAATAGAATAGCACATAAGAATTTTTTCATAGTTGACCTCCGTTTTTAGCAGCGTTACGCTTGCTTTTTAATTTAATCCAATCCTTTGCAATGCTCTCATTGCGGTTTACTGATAGGATAATTCCAATAAGTGCCATATCATAAATAATGAACATTCCTCCTGTTACAACGAAGGGTACGCACATAAAGAAGTTCGGAAGAACCCCAATGTCGGATAAGGCAGTGAAAACAATTCGTAAAATATAAATCAACAGCACGGTATTGGTTAGAAGTTTGCCAACCTCTGTATCCTGCTTTTTTGAAGTCCTGTAAAGGATAGCAAACAATATCCCGAATACAAACAGCAAAAATACAAGTGAGAATTTTCCGTATTCGTACAGGAGCAGGGTGATTGGGTGGTCATAGAAGTAGCTCATTACCTTCACATCAACAGGCATTCCGCTTTTTCCAATTAACTCCGCTTCACGAAACACCGAAAAGAAATCGAGCTGTTGTAAATATCCTGTATTTTCCTGCAAACGAAAAAGATGATAAAAGCGGCTTAACAGGTACACTCCGATAATAAGAAAAATCAGCATACAAGCCACACCGAAGATATTAACACGATTCCATTTCAGCCATTTTAATTTTAACCCGCAGCAAAAGATGAATAGCTCGCAAGCCAACAGCAACACAAAAACTGGAAACGCTTGATTTATTAACGCTAAAGTCAGCGGAAAAATAGCATATAGCCAGTAATGTATGATTTTTGTCTCGCTTTCACTGTTCTTTTCATAAAACAGGATTCCGACCAAAACAATCGGATAGCATAGCAGCAGGTAGAACAGAAAACCGTATCCAAGCGGTGCAAATCCGTTCCATAATTCATAGAGTAGCCCGAAGATTGCCGCCAGTGAGAGCAGTCCGTATAACGCTCTTGGAAAGCGAATTAAGACCGTGTAATCAATAAAATACAAAAAAGCAGCAACACAAACTCCAAGCACAATACCGATTATCTTTGGTACGGTCAGGGATATTGAGGTTAGCATAGCAGAGATTAGAATACCACTCAGCAGCAACACGCCTGCTATGAGCAGCAACAGCCAATTCACTTTCGGGCGGTGGACAATATCAAGCTCTGTCCCAACTACATCTGCATCGCCCATTTCTTCAATGGCTTTTCTCATTGCTTCTTTCTGATTCAGACCGTTTTCCCGCAAAGCATCGTATTGGTCGTTTATGTGGTCAGAAAGCTCTCTTGTTGCCACAACCTTTGCTCTGCTCCAACGAATGTATCTTTGAACATCCTTGATATATTCTTCGGGAGAATTATATTCCTGCAAGCAAAACACCCCCCGACAAAACCTTATTGACTGCGGCAGAGTAGCTTTCCCACTCAGACAGCCGCACCACAAGAAATCTTTTCCCTTCATCTGTAATCCTGTAATATTTTCTTGTTTTCCCCGCAACAGTTTCTCCGTCATAGGACACAAGATACTGCTTTTGCTCTAAGAGATGGAGCAGAGGATATAATGTTCCTGCTTTCAATTCAAAAGTATGGTCGGATTGCTTCGCAAGTTCTTCTATCATCTGATACCCATACATATCTTGTTTTTCAAGCAGCTTCAAAATCAGCATATCTGTATTCCCTGAAATCAGAGATTTATCAATTGCCATATATGTCCCTCCTTGTATCGACAGTCTACATATCGATTATATATAGATTGCCGATATAAGTCAAGAGGCAACAGACAACATTCATAAAAAGTTTGCTTTTGGATTGCCAAACCCTATGTTTTCAGCATAATCTCTCTACTGTAGCGCTTTTAACCCACAAATGCCTTGTGTTAAGCCATATTCTCGTCATAAAATACGAGGGGTAAGGCATTTACACCTTTACCCCTCGCTTTGCGTTACCGCCAGTCTGCTATGCGAAGATGATTTCTTTATTCACAATCTCCATCGCACAAGCCCGTATATTATTCATTCTCCTGACCCATTCTAAGGCGTTTTCCGCCTTTAATTGTTCCGTGATACCCTGTGCCTGCTTCATGCCATCTATGAGCCGTTCAAAGCGTTCCTGCGCCTGTTCGTTGATGCCGGAAAGATAAGTGTTGAGCTTACCGCTGGTCAGAAGTGTTGTGTAGGTTGCTTTTCTATGTTCTTTCAGGTAGCGTTTGTGCCGCTGTCCCCATATCCCGATAGGCTTTTCTTCTTCGGGTGGCAAGCTAAGGCACGGCAAATAGTATTCGCCTTGCAGTTCATACCAAAGACCGTTGTTTTCATCATAAATGTACTTGTCCATCTTGAAATCCTCCAGTATAATATATTCGCACATATGTCACAGTTTCCCGATTGCCACTTGTTTTTATAGCTTGTTATCAGATTTTTCTTCCCTTATTTTTGCCCTTATGAGGTGGCGAGGGAAGCATAAACGCAAGTGAAATCGTATAAAGGGATAAGGCAGACACATTGCGATAAATCCTTTGTTTTCAAGCGTTTTGGAGGATTTTATTAAAGCCCTATGAGGGGCAGTAACCACTTATGAAATCGTGGTTTTCAAATTCGTGTTTTTATTGACTTTTCCGTTTTTTTCGGGTATAATGTCCGTCGGAGACGGAAAGACTGCCGCGCGCCATGTTGCCGAAAGGTATTGGTGTGAGGAAAGTCCGGGCTTCACAGGGCAGGATAACGGATAACGTCCGCCGAGGGTGACCTCCGGGAAAGTGCAACAGAAAATAACCGCTGCCTCACGGCAGTAAGGATGAAAAGGCGAGGTAAGAGCTCACCGGCACGGCAGGCAACTGCGTGCAAGTGTAAACCCTATCCGAAGCAACACCGTATGCAGACGGGGCTTTGCCCCGCGCCGGCCCGGCGCAGTCTGCGGGTGGCACAGAATTCTGCGGCAACGCAGAAGCAAGATAGATGGCAGTCCGCGACAAAACCCGGCTTACAGCCGTCTCCGAACGAAAGCGCATACGAAAGAAAACGTCCGAGTTCCGGATGTGTTCCCGTGTGCGCTTTCGTTTTTTTAAAGCTCCGCGGATCATCGGCTTCCGCGCCGGATGCGCATTCTTTTGATACACCTTCGCACGGCGGAGCACTTTTCCGTCCGCCGCGGCATATACTGATAAGGATAACATCAATATGCCGAAGGGGGTATTCCAATGCTCGATCTGATTGCCGCGATCGTTTCAGGTATATCGTTCATCGTACTCAACGTCTCGGGGCAGAGCTTTCCTCCCCCGCTCGGCGCGGAAGAGGAACGCGAGCTTTTCCGCCGTCTGCGCGCGGGCGGCGCACAGGCGGAAGATGAGGCAAGGACAAAGCTGATAGAGCACAATCTTCGTCTTGTTGCTCATATTGTAAGGAAATACTATTCCGCGCAGGGATGCAGCGATGATCTGATCTCGATCGGAACCATCGGGCTTATAAAGGCGATCGATTCCTTCAATCCCGAGAAGGGGGCGCGATTTGCGACCTACAGTGCGAAATGCATACAGAACGAGATACTCATGTATTTCCGCTCGCAGAAGAAAAACGCATACGAGGTATCCATAAACGAAACGATTGACACAGACCGCGACGGAAATCCTCTTACATATATAGATATAATACGGGTCGAGGATACGATAGCCGACGATATCGACACCAAAATAAAGACCGACCGCGCGATGGAATTCATACGCACCAAGCTCGACCGACGCGAAAAGCAGATAATATCGATGAGGTACGGACTCGGCAGATGCGCTCCGATAACGCAGCGCGAGGTCGCCGCAAAGCTCGGAATAAGCAGATCGTACATATCGAGGATCGAAAAAAGTGCGCTCGCAAAGATAAGCGAATATCTGAAATAACGCTTTTGCCCGCAATATACGGCGTATAATGCATATGCAGTGTGTATATACATCATTCGCCGTATATTTTTACTTGTGTTTTTTCGTTGAGTAGAGTCGGTATTTCAGCATCGATTTTGCCCAAAATGTGCATTATGTCCTTGTGTCACACGCAAAACGAGTCAATATTTTATACTGTTTGACGAAAACTTTCTATTGATTTTCCCGCGGGAGCAAAGTATAATATATACATACATTTCGTATTTTTATTCAAAATCAATTTGGAGGACCGAAGAAATGAAAAAGATACTTTCACTCGTACTTGCACTTGTAATGATTCTCTCCGTCGGAATGCTCGCTTCATGCAGCAGCGACAAAGACAGCGGCGCTAAGGGAACCGATACCGCAACCGGCACCGCGGCAGACGAAGCCGGAAAGAAAACTCTCAAAATGGCAACCAACGCATACTTCCCGCCGTATGAATACTACGACGGAGACAAGATCGTCGGCATCGACGCCGATATCGCTCAGGCTATCGCCGACAAGCTCGGCATGGAGCTCGTTATCGAGGACATGGAGTTCAACTCCATCATCTCCGCAGTTCAGAGCGGAAACGTTGACTTCGGCATGGCGGGCATGACCGTCACCGAGGACCGTCTCAAGAACGTAGACTTCTCCGAGAGCTATGCGACCGGCGTTCAGGTCGTAATCGTAAAGGCAGATTCCGATTATCAGAAACCCGAGGATCTCACCGGAAAGAAAGTTGGCGTTCAGCTTGCAACCACCGGCGACATCTACGCTTCCGCATCCGTTGAAGAGGGCGGCTACGGCGAAGAGAACGTCGAGAAGTTCAGCAAGGGCGCAGACGCTATCATCGCTCTCAAGCAGGACAAGATCGACGCCGTCATCATCGACAACGAGCCCGCGAAGGAATTCGTAAAGGCTAACGACGGACTCCGCATCCTCGACACCGAGTACACCACCGAGGATTACGCTATGGCATTCGCCAAGGGCAACACCGAAATGATCAACAAGGTCAACGGCGCTCTCAAGGAGCTTATCGCCGACGGAACCGTTCAGAAGATCATCGACAAGTACATCAAGGCAGATTGAGTTTGCCGGGATCATCAAATGCACCGCGGGGACGGTCGTCACAGGACGTCCCCGCGTTTTATGCTGAAACAAGATATTTCGAAGTCCGTTAATTTTTTATTTGATTTGAAAGGAGCCGCCCATGCAGGCTTGGTTTGAATCCTTCAAAGAGGAATTCATTCTGAATTTTGTGACGAAGGACAGATACATGTACATCGTGAAGGGGCTCGGTGTCACACTCAAGGTCACGTTCTTCGCCGTAATCCTCGGAATAGTCCTCGGATTTATAATTGCGATAATACGTTCGACGCACGACAAGACGGGAAAGCTCAAAATAGGCAATCTGATATGCCGTGTTTATCTTACCGTTGTGCGCGGAACCCCGGTCCTCATCCAGCTCATGATAATATACTTCGTAATATTCGCCCCTCTGCGGATAGACAAGGTGATGGTGGCGATAATTGCGTTCGGTCTGAACTCCGCGGCATATGTCGCCGAGATCGTGCGCGGCGGCATCATGTCGATCGACCCCGGTCAGATGGAGGCGGGACGTTCTCTCGGCTTCAATTACGCGCAGACTATGATATACATAATTCTTCCGCAGACCTTCAAGTCCGTGCTGCCCGCTCTCGCAAACGAATTTATCGTACTGCTCAAGGAGACCTCCGTTTCCGCGTATATCGGTCTTAACGATCTGACGCGCGGCGGAGATATCATCCGCGGCGTTACATACAGCGATTTCATGCCGTTGATCGCAGTCGCGCTCGTTTATCTTGTAATCGTTGTTGTACTGTCGGCGTGCGTAAATCAGCTTGAAAGGAGGCTCCGCAAAAGTGATAGAGGTTAAGAATCTGAAAAAGGATTTCGGAAAGCACGGGGAGATTAAGGTTCTCCGCGGCATCACCGAAACGATAGAAAAAGGCGAAAAGGTCGTTATAATCGGACCCTCCGGATCGGGAAAAAGCACGTTTCTGCGCTGTCTCAACCTTCTCGAGGTTCCGACATCAGGCGAAATATGGTTTGAGGGAACTCTGATAAACGACAAGAAGCATGACATAAACAAGCTCCGCCAGAAGCTCGGCATGGTGTTTCAGCATTTCAACCTCTTTCCTCACCTTTCGATTGAAGAAAACATCTGCCTTGCCCCGGTAAAGCTCAAGCTTCAGACGAAGGATGAAGCGCGGGAAAACGCGCAGAAGCTGCTGCGCCGAATCGGACTTCTCGACAAAGCAAATGCTTATCCGAGCCAGCTTTCAGGCGGACAGAAGCAGCGCGTCGCAATTGCGAGAGCGCTTGCTATGAATCCGGAAGTGATGCTCTTCGACGAGCCGACCTCGGCACTTGACCCGGAAATGGTCGGCGAGGTGCTCGATCTCATGAAGGAACTCGCCGAGGACGGAATGACGATGGTCGCGGTAACTCACGAAATGGGATTTGCCCGCGAAGTCGGAACAAGGGTTTTGTTCATGGACGAAGGCGTTGTTCTTGAGCAGAATACTCCGTATGAATTCTTCTCATCTCCCCAAATGGACAGAACGAAAGAATTTCTGTCAAAGGTTCTCTGATGCGAAACGGACCGCTTTTTGCGGTTCGTTTTATATTTTCGGGCGAAAATTTTCTTTTTTTCCTTGAATTCTTCCCGATAATATGGTAACATTCAAATACATCTTTAATCATGCGAGGTTTTAAAATGAGTTATAAAGCACCGATCTCTCCGCTCCCGCCGATGGGCTGGAATTCATACTGCACAGTAAACTGCGATCCCTCCGAGAAGCTTCTTCTCGATGCCGCCGACGCACTCTGCGATCTCGGGCTGCGCGATGCGGGTTACGTTTATGTGAATCTCGACGACGGCTGGCTCGAAAAGGAACGCAACGCAAAGGGCGAGATCGTCTCGCGCGACGCGATCTTTCCGCACGGAATGAAGTACGTCACAGACTATATACATTCGAAGGGGCTCAAAGCCGGAACATATCTCGGATGCGGCTTCACTACATGGAACGGCGATGCGGGTTCGCTCGGTCATGAGTACGAGGACGCACGTAAGATCGCCGAATGGGGATTCGACTATCTCAAATACGACCGTCATCCCGTCGAGAGCGATCCGCCGCGCGACACAATGTCCGAGTATCTGAAAATGGGTATGGCGATCCGCGACTGCGGACGCGATATCGTATACAATCTCTGCGAGCACGGAACGACCAAGCCCTGGCTCTGGGCTTCCGTATGCGGTTCACTCTGGCGCATCGGAAAGGATGTCCGCGACTGCTTCTCCTCCGAGAACACCGGATGCCTCGGAATTCTCGACATCATTGACCGATTCATCGCCGAAGCCGCTCCGTATTCGCACCTCGGCGGCTTCAACGACCCCGATATGCTCGTCGTCGGAATGCATGAACAGAACGATTGGATGGGTCCCGGAATGACCGATATCGAATACCGCACGAATTTTGCGATATGGTGTGTCGTCGCCGCTCCCCTTCTTATCGGCGCAGATCCGAATCATCTCGATTCCGTTGCGCTTGATATTCTCAAAAATCCCCGGCTGATCGCAATAAATCAGGATCCGCTCGCAATGCCCGCTCACCGCGTTTCCACCGAGGATCACGGACGCGAGCTTTGGGTGCGTCAGCTTTCCGATTTCCGCTGGGTATCCGCGATCATCAACCGCGCTCACGAGAAGCGTGAATATTCCTACAAGTGGGAAGAGCTCGATCTTTCTCCCGCAGTACCGATGAAGATCACCGACGCATGGACCGGAGAGGTTCTCGCAGAGAAGGTCTGCGGAGAATTCGCAGTCTCGCTCGAGGCTCACGACACCGCGGTTCTCGTAATGACCCCCGTACTCTGATATTATTCGGACATTCTTCGACGGAATCGCCCGGCGGTATGAAAGATCACCGCATCCTCGCCGGCAGCGGCGAAAAGCCGGACAACGTACAGAATCCCCGTACTTCGAAAGAGGTACGGGGATTTTTAAGTATACATGTCTTCCGGCGGACGACGAACTATTTTCCGAAGAAACGATATGCCGCGCAGGCACTGCCGCTCTTTTCGGGGTAACCCGAAATTTCCGGTGTGTGTTCGGAAGAGAATGATTTGCAAGGCGGCGCGCCCGATAAGCGCGGTGCGCCGAAAGTCATCTCAGCGTTCGGAAAAGGATATACACCGCGATGAAGAGAAGCGTTATGTTTTCGTAAACGCAAAGCTCACAATAGACCGCCGCTCCCCAGAAAAGCACCGCCGTTACGGTGAGAAGCCTCTCTCCGACGCGGTATGCGCGCACTCCGCCGATCCACTCGCAAAGCGTAAGCAGAAATTCCCCGCCGTCGAGCCCTTTTGCGGGGAATGCGTTCACCGCGCAGAGCGCGATATTGATCTTTGCAAGCTCGGGATAACCGCAAAGCTTTGACACCGCCGCAAGAAAAAGTCCCGCCGCGCATCCGGACGAGATCACGCACAGCTCTTTCCCGTATGACAGTGTGCCCGAAAAATATGACAATGCCCCTCCGCCGAAGGAAAGCTTCGGAGAATGCCCTGACTTTTCGGCGAGCATATACCACGCGGCGATATGCGCGCACTCGTGAAGCGCGGCGGAAAAAAGTATCATATACGGATGCGCGCTGCCCGCGGCGAATATCAGGAAAGCGAGCGCCGCCCATTCTCCGAGTAGAGAAAATCTTCTCAAATTCAGCCGCCGATCAGCCTTGATATGACGTATTCGAGGTATGCCCAGAGTGACCATTCGCCGTTTTCCATCGAGCCCGTGATAACGCTCCGTCCGTCCCCGCCGTCCGAAGAGGCGGATGCGAATACGGTATCAAAGGTATAGTTTTCGCCCTCCGCATACCTTTCTTCTCCCGACGAGAGATACGCTGCAAAAAACGCCGCGCAGAAGATCGCACCGCATATACATATCGCGCACGCCGTGCGCTTTGCTCCGCCGCACGACCTTGCGCCGCCACGGTGCTGTCTCTCCCTTCCCGATGTCACAGTTATTTTCCCGTTTGCCATATTTCCGTACTCCGTCCGAAGACTGCCCCTTCCTTTGACGCGGAGGCTGCGCCTTCGTTTTCGCTTCCGACCGCGCGCCGCCTCTCATATAAAGTTTATTTTTCAAGCCGTCCGATTATTCCGGGCGCGGCGCTTTCGGTAAATCGGATCTGCCTTCCGTATTTCGGAAATAACGGTTACATCTCGCCGCGCAAGACAGTCCGGCACATCCGTGATGAGAAATCCGCGCCGACGGCACGTATCCGGCAGGAATGCCCGCGACTCCATTCGGCGCCCCCGCGTCACGTCGGAGGAGTTGTTCGCTTGACATTCTGCGTCGCTCGGGGTATACTTATGATCGAAATGCCGCGCCCGCGAGGGCGACTTTATATAAAGAAAGGATCATGTCCGAAATGATCGCAAAAAACGAAATCCCGATTCTCGAGTTTTCCGACTGCCGCAGCGCAGTCATAGATCCCGAGCCCCTTTTCAAAGCCCCCGAAAAATGTCTGATGACGTTTTTCGGCGAGGTTCTCGACGAATTCACCGAAAAGTCGGGTGCGCGCATGATCGGTGAATATGTCTCGGAAATGCGGAGCTTCCCCGTTTACACCGCCGTGATCGGCGGCGAAGAGATCGCGCTCACGCAGGCGAGCGTCGGCGGCTCTTCCGCCGCAATGCAGGCAGATTTTCTCTACGGGCTCGGAGTGCGCACTCTGTTCTGCTGCGGAAGCTGCGGCGCGCTCGACAACATCCCAGCGGGCGATGTAATAGTTCCCTACCGCGCACTGCGTGCAGACGGTGCGTCGTATTTTTATCTTCCTCCGTCGCGCTTTGTCGATCTTGACGCCGATATGGTGGCAGCCGCCGAAAGCGTTTTAAGAAAGCACTCCGTACCTTTTGTCAGAACCGTCGCATGGACCACGGCGGGCTTTTACCGCGAGACCGCGGAGATGGTCGAATACCGCAAAAGCGAGGGCTGCGGCGCAGTCGAGATGGAATGCGCTTCGCTCGCCGCGCTGTGCCGCTTCCGCGGTATGCGTTTCGGTCAGCTTCTGTACAGCGGTGACATACTGTGCGACACCGACAATTACGACGACCGTGATTGGTACGGAAACAGAAGCGCGCGTGAGCTGCTGTTCGATCTCAGCCTCGAGACGCTTATCGGAATATAACGCGCAGCGGCATCCCATAGATCAGAAAACAATCCGGACACCGCATCAGGGCGGTACATCTGAAAAATAAATAATCACTGTTTGAAAACGGAGGATTCGCCGTGAAATTACCGGTTTACGATGCGGGAGTGCCCGTCTGCAATCCCGCAAAAAATCTGTTTTGCGCGGGAAAGGATGTAACGCTGCTCGCGTGGGAGCAGTGGCGGAGAAAATCAAAACAAACGGTCTTCGAATAAAGGACAAGGTTTCGCCTCGCATATCGGTCAGCCGCATCCCGACAGCGACCGTGCTGAAGCCAGACGATGAATACGATGTAATCTTTATCGTAATGCGTTACACGCAGATCGACTCGGTGCCGGGCACTCCGCGGGCGTGCAGGACGAAAAACCTCGTCTTTGCAGGAAACAACGTGCGCTCAGCGGAGCTTGCAGCTTTGCTGCCCGAAAAAACGTGATGTTTGCATTCACAAATGCGGCGGGTCATCGGGAAAGTGACCGTATATCATCCGTTGATATCAAAAAGATCACAATAGGGCAGCTTTCGGGCGCGCTCTCGATAGAGGACTGTCTTCTTTGACATGCGGCGTTTGTAATCCCGGCAGTATTTGCGTGCTGCAAGACAGACGGCGATCCGAAAAAGCTCAGGGGAAACACTGCTTATCTGAACAAGCTGATTGATGCCGACATTGAGGAATACCGCGCCATAAAGAATGCCGAGCATGAGATTCTGCCGAAGCGGTGGGTGTATTTCGAGAAGTGACAGGTATCGCAAGACCTCCCTTCGCTTCTTCAAGCTGATGTGCGCGATCGTCCTCGGAAAGATCTGCGTTTTCGACCAACCATAAACGAGATCGACGAGATGAGAGTGCTTAACTGCGATCGAAAAAAATTCTTCGACGATAACGGAACGGAATATCCTGTATGGCGTGAGCTTGAAAAAGAGTGCGGAAGGTACATGAAGCAATAATGCTCATCCGCCGAACCGAAGTAATACGATTTTATTAAAAAAACGAAAGACGGCAAAAAACGCAGGTGCTTTTGCGCTTGCCTGCGAGTTTTTGCCGATATAAAACACATACCGCCGAACGGAGAGGAGCTGCCGTGAGCCCTCTCCGTTCGTTTTTTCGTTCGGTCGGGGAGGCGGATGACACCGTTTACCGGCTCGGCAGTCTTTGCGTCCGCCGATTATCCAACCTGTTTTGTTTCAGTTATTTAATCAATCCGTACATTCGCTTTAACCGCAGTATGCGGTAAACGCTTTCATTAATGCGTTCTTCACTTATCGTTCCGTTTTCAACGGATTCCGTTACCGCTTCAAATGATTCCCTGAGATCATCAGGGCAAAGAAGAATATCGCATCCTGCCTCTATGGCATTTACCGCGGCTTCAGCCGAAGTATATTCATTTGTTATCGCACCCATTCCCAAGGCATCGGTAAGCACGACTCCTTCAAAGCTCAGCTGTTGTCTTAAAATACCGGTGACAATTTCATATGACATGGACGCAGGTGTCAAATCGCCCGTTATTTCAGGTGCTGCTATGTGACCGACCATGACACAGTTCTCAATGCTCAGAGATTCGTAAGGGCGCCATTCACATATTTCCATTTCCTCTTTCGATTTATGGCTCACCGCAATTCCGTTATGGCTGTCCTCTGCGGTATCACCGTGCCCGGGGAAATGCTTAAAAGTCGGAATAACCTGCTGTTTTTTCAGACCTTCCGCCATAGCTTTTGCCATCTTTGCAGCAGCATCGGAATCAGATGAAAACGCACGGTTCCCGATTATAGGGTTGTTCGGATTCGAGTTCACGTCGGCAACCGGGGCAAAATCCAAATTGAATCCGTATTGATGCAGATATGTGCCGATCGTTTGCCCCATTTCCGCCGCGGCTGCTGTGTCGCCGCTTTCACCCACCGCAGCCGCACTTTTATACCGCCGGACATTAAATGCGGCATTGTCGGCAATCCGTGCAACAAGACCTCCTTCTTCATCTATCGCCATGAAAAGAGGAATATTACCGGAATTTTGAAGATTATTGATGAACGCGGTTATCTGATCGGGTGTTGAAATATTCTTCCCGAACATGGCAATCCCGCCTACGGGATAATTATCAAGCACAGCCGCCATAGCGTTTGATAATTCTTTCACTCCGTCGGCGGAGGGATCCTTAATTTGTTCTGCTGTTTGCGATAAATCAAGTGCGTCCGGACGGACAATGAACAGCTGACCGACTTTTTCTTTGAGTGTCATTTGCCGTAATTTGAGTTCAATCTCATCATCTGTCTGCGAGGGCGCCGTCGGCGAAGATTCCGTTTCCGTTCGCGGCGGTTCGGACGCGGGCACTGATGTGTCTTCCTGCCTGATTTCAGGCTTCGCTGTTTCCGGCAATTTAAGAGAACAGCCGGTAAACAGCGACAGTACCAAGACTGCGATAATAATTTCAATACACTTATTCATGCACGTTTTCTCCTAAAATAACAAGTTCGGAAACATAATGCCGTTCATTTTTTTATTACAGTATAACCCGAGAATATGAATTTTCTTTTATACACACAAAAACATCCTAATAATTTTGAAAGACATTTGAGGTTTTACCGTATATTCTTTCAATTCGAAACGTCAAGCAAGACGCTCACTCTTATGAGCAATCTCATAAAAAACAGACACCTGAAAGCGTCAGTCTCACGCGGCGTATAAAGAAGAAATCTTTGCGGGAGTTTTGTTATACAGCGGGAAAAGCGCCGTTTGAACCGCTTTTTCGCATTTCCCTCCGATCCGGGGACGGGCAAGCTTGTATTTTCTCGCTTTCTTATCAAGCCGAAACACGCAAAACACCGCATGCTTCGGCATCGCAGAAAGCATCCGTTTTTTCGATTTTACTATTGACATTTTCCCGATGCGGGTATATAATAACAGCGTTATGAAACAGTGTTATTTATTTCGGAGGTGAGATTGTGGCAAAGCAGATCGAGGGGGTCGCGGAACGCATCATTGACGCGGCAAAGCGGGAATTTCTCGACAAAGGCTATGTTGACGCTTCCCTGCGCACGATTGCGGCGGAGGCCGACACGAGCACGAACTCGATCTATGTCCGCTTCGGAGATAAAGAAGGGCTGTTCTCCGCGATCGTCGAGCCCGTGCTCAGCGAGATGACCGAGCGTTTCATCCGAATTCAGGAGCGGTTTCATCAGATGTCGGCGGATGAGCAGGCGGAGCAGATGCCGAAATACGCCGACGGCGGAACGGCGGAGCTGATCGACTATATGTACGAGCATCTTGACGAATTCCGTCTGCTTCTCGACTCGTCATACGGCACGCGGTTTCACAATTTTGTCGATGAACTTGTGCGCATCGAAGTTGAATATACATACAAGTATATGGAGGCTGTCGGATACCCCGACAGATTCGGCAATACGGTAACGCAGAAGCTTCTGCATATTGTGACGACATCGCGCTTTGAAAGCATATTCGAGATCATCCGCCACGGGATGAGCCGCGAGGAAGCGTCCGAGTATATCGAGCTTCTGAGCCGCTATCACCGCACAGGATTCCTTGAGATATTCGGCAGGGCGGTGCAATAAAAGTACAGACGGGCTGTCTATGCGGCAGCCCTTCGGTAAAGGCAGCGGTTAGCAGCCGCTAATTCATAGGAGGTAACGGTTTATGAAAGAACAGAGCCCGGTAGGGCGAATCTGGGAATTGGGAGAAAAAGAGCACGGCAAGCTGATCACCGCGGTCATTCTTGCGGTCATCGGCGCTGCATGCGGTATGGCTCCGTATTTCGCCGCAGCGAAGATAATTGTGCTGCTGCTTGCGGGAGAGAATGCATTTTCGGCATATGCGCCTTGGATCATAACGGCGCTTGCCGGGTTTCTCGTCCGCACGGTGCTTTATAACGGCGCGCTCGGCATTTCCCACCGGGCGACCTTCAGCATTCTGAAGACCATACGCCGGAAGCTTCTCGCCAAGCTGCCGCGTCTGCCGCTCGGCACGGTGATGGATACATCGAGCGGAAAGCTCAAGGAGATCATCGTCGATCAGGTAGACAGCATGGAAACGACCCTTGCGCACCTGTTCCCCGAAATGACAGCGAACATCCTCACTCCTTTGCTGACGGTCGTCTATCTGTTTATCCTTGACTGGAGGCTCGCGCTTCTGTCGCTTGCGGTATTCCCGATCGCATTCTTCTTTATGATGACAGTCATGGGCGGCTACGCCAAGGACAACGAAGGTGCAGTCAGGGCGACGACCGAAATGAGCACCACCGTGATCGAGTACATAAACGGCATCGAGGTCATCAAAGCGTTCAATCAGGGCAAAGCCTCCTACACCAAGCTCACGGACAAGGTTCGCGCAAACGCGCAGTATTACTATGATTGGATGCGCCGCAGTCAGCTCGGAATGTCCATGGCTTACGCCTTCTTCCCTGCGCAGATGCTCACAATACTTCCCTTCGGCTGGCTGTTCTACACGCACGGCACACTCACAGCCGAAGCATTTGTGACCGTTATCATTCTCGCGCTCGGGATGGCGGCGCCGATCGTGGCGGCGTTCAACTTCGTGGATACGCTTGCGCTGGTCGGCACAACCGTTTCCCAGGTCGATGAAATACTGAAAGCCGAGGAACAGGAGCACGGCACGCAGAGCGTTGAATTTGCAGATCACGGCATTGAAGTCAGCGGCGTCTCGTTCGGCTACCACGATGACAAAGAGATCCTGCACGATGTCACCCTTTCGATTCCGCAGAACGGTATGACGGCGCTTGTCGGTCCGTCGGGCTCCGGGAAATCCACTCTTGCCAAGCTGATTGCGGGATTCTGGGACGTGAAGGACGGAAAGATAACGATGGGCGGACACGATCTTCGTGAGATACCGCTCGGCGAGCTTTACGATCAGGTGGCGTTTGTCTCGCAGGACAATTACCTGTTTGACGATACCGTCCGTGAGAACATCCGCATGGGACGGATAAGCGCAACCGATGCCGAAGTGGAGGAAGCGGCTCACAATGCCGGCTGCGACAGCTTTATCGGCGATCTTGAAAAGGGATTTGACACGCTCGTCGGCGGAGGCGGTGCGCATCTTTCCGGCGGCGAGCGGCAGCGCATTGCCATTGCCCGCGCGATGCTGAAGGACGCGCCGATCATCATTCTCGACGAGGCGACCGCGTACATCGACCCCGAAAACGAAGCGGTAATTCAGCGTGCGGTTGCCAAACTTGTAGAAAACAAAACGGTTATCGTGATTGCCCACAGGCTCTCAACCGTCACGGGCGCGGACAACATCGCCGTGGTGAAGGACGGGCGAATCGAAGCACAGGGCAGACACGGAGAGCTGCTTGAAAACTGCGCCCTCTACCGCGAAATGTGGCAGGCGCATATCGGAGCAAAGGACGGTGACGCAGAATGATCGAAGCATTCCGCAAAATCTGGCGTTTCGCCGGAAATGAGAGAAAGAACATAAACAAATCCGTGGCGGTCGGCTTTCTGAATGCCGTACTGCAGATGTTTCAGGTTGCGGCGATCTACTTTGTCGTACTCGCGCTGACAGGCGGCGAAAAAGGCGGAAAAACCGCGTGGATCGCGCTTGTGTGCGAACTTATCGCAATCTTCGGCGGCGCGATCAGCGCAAGCTTTTCGAAAATGCTGCAGACCCATGCAGGATATTTCATGGCGGCGGACAGCAGAATTTCAATCGCAAACAGGCTGAAAAGCGTGCCGATGGGATTCTTCAACGATAACAGCCTCGGTCAGATATCGGGTGTGTGCACGACGGTGATCGGAAGCATCGAAAGCATGGTGCCGATGGTTCTTGTGAACATCCTCGGCGGGCTCATCACGACCGCAGTATTTGCGGTGCTGATTCTCGTTTTCGATTGGCGCATCGGGCTGATCGTCATTGCGGGCATCGCGCTCTATCTGCTCGCGGTATCCGCGATGGAGAAAAAGTCCGCACTTATCGCAAACGATACGCAGAAATCGCAGACCGCGCTGACGGAAGCCGTTCTCGAAACGGTCCGCGGCATGAACGTGATCAAATCCTTCAACCTTACGGGAAAGGGTGACAAAAAGCTTCAGGATGCGCTTGAATACAACCGCCGGAGCAATATCGATGTAACGAATGTTCTTACGCTCTACACCGCACTTAAGGAAGCAGTTCTTCAGATCGCCGGTGTCGGCATGATGACGGCGGCGGTACTTCTTCGGATAAGCGGCGCGATAAGCATTGCCGACGCGCTTATGGTACTTGTAATGTCCTTCCTCGTATTCAATCAGATCAAAGCATTCGGCATGGGCGTTTCCATGCTGCGTTTGGCGGCAGCCGCCATCGACCGCACGGTCGAAACCGAGGACATGCCCCGCATGGACGAGGACGGAAAAGCGCTCAGCCCCGAAAAGCACGACATCGTTTTCGACCATGTAGACTTCTCATATGAAGAAAAGCCGATACTGCACGACATTTCCGTGACTCTTCCCGACAGGACCACAACGGCGGTGATCGGTCCGTCCGACAGTGGAAAGACGACGTTCTGCAATCTCATTGCGCGCTTCTGGGACACGGACAGCGGCAGCGTGAAGATCGGCGGATACGATGTGCGGGATTACACGCTCGAATCCCTGATGGATCAGATCAGCGTGGTGTTACAGAATGTCTATCTGTTTGCGGATACCATTGAAAACAACATCAAATTCGGCAGACCGGACGCAGCGCACGAAGAAGTGGTCGCGGCAGCGAAGGCTGCATGCTGCGACGATTTCATCGAGAGTCTGCCCGACGGCTACAACACGGTTATCGGCGAGGGCGGTGCAAGCCTTTCGGGCGGTGAAAAGCAGCGTATCTCCATTGCGCGCGCGATGCTGAAAAACGCGCCGATCGTCATATTGGACGAGGCGACGGCAAACGTCGATCCCGAAAATGAGGATCGGCTGCAAAAGGCGATCGAGGCGCTGACGCGCGATAAGACGATCATCATGATTGCGCACCGACTCAAGACCGTGCGTCATGCCGATCAGATTCTCGTTATCGATCACGGACGCATCGTGCAAAAAGGCAGGCATGAGCAGCTGATTGCAGAGCCGGGAATTTACGCGGACTTCGTCGGCGGAAAGAAGCAGGCCGTAGATTGGAAACTGTAAACGAAAAGGCGGGAGCGATCGTGAGAGATCACGAAGGCTCCCGCCTTTGTTCATCGCCGATGTCAAAACGCTCTTCGGCGGCGCATTACGGTTACACCGTCTCGGGAAATACTGTCGGGCTTTGAAAAAGACACCGCAGCGACCCCTGCGCTTTTCCTGCGCAAAGTAACCCTATTTCCGTATATCGATCCTTATATCGCCCGTGGAGGTTGTGATCTCGCACTTCCCTCCCGATACCGTCCGAGGAACGCTCACCTTGCCGACCGACGTTTTTGTTACAAATACCTTTTCGGAAAGCAGTGTCCCGGTAACGTTGCCCGTGCTTGTTCTTACAATGATGTTTTCCGCGTCGCTGTCCTCAAATCCGACGTTGCCGGTATCGCTTCTTGCGGAAATACCGCCCGCTGCCTCGACATTCTTAAAGGTTATATTTCCCGTATCTGTTTCCGCAAGGATATCACTGCAAAAGGTATCCGTCAGCTTTACATTTCCCGTATTTGTTTTTATGCCGATATCAGCGCCGACAGCCGCCGAATTCACCCTGATATCGCCCGTAGCAGAAGTAAGGTTCAACCGCTCTGCAGACAAGCCGTCCATGACAATACCGCCTGCGGTCACTTTAATTTCAACGGTGTCGGCGGCAGCAGCACGGCAATCGACATCGGATGTGTCGCCGGAAATCCCGATATTCTCAAAGGAGAAGTCCCGCGGGACGGTGATATTTCCCGTATCGGTTTCAACCGACAGAGAAGCATATTCGCTCTTCGGCAGATAAACGCTCACCTTGGGCTTTACGAAGGATATGCAGATATGCTCATACCATTTCCGCGTGTCCGTCGTTTCGATAACGAGCGTACCGTCCTTTACCGATACCGAATGCTTTACCTTTTCGGATTCAAAACATTCGACGGTGCATTTCCCGTCATCCGCGGGTATAAACTCTATATCGGACGTTTCGGCATTGACCGATATTTTTTCAAAATCTCCGTCCGCCTTATATGTTTCGGTGACATATGTAACGGTGCCGAGCTTTGCAAAATCCCAATCGCAAACCGTCATCACCGCCGCAAAGATGATCAGTCCGAGCGCGGTGAGCACCGATGCCGATATAAGCCAAGCTTTTGTTTTCTTATTCACTGTACTTTCTCCTTTCCGACGAACATCGTCTTGATACCGAGAGCGATCTTCCCGGTAAGCGTAATGATTCCCTTTGTCGCGGCGCGGCATCCGAAGAAAAGAAAGATCGACAGCCCCGCAAGGAAAAGCACTGCGGCGAGCATGAAAGTACCCGCGATCCCATCTCCCTGAGCGGCAAAGAGCACGGCTGATACCGCCGCGCCGAGCGATCCCGCCGCAAACGATACGTCCGCCGACCAAAGCGCGGCGGCAACGGACCATATCGCGGCATAAACGGCGATGATTACGGCACAGGCGGAGATCAGAAGCGAAAGACATACCGGAGAGCCCAATATGAGAAGCACGATCTCCCAAGCCTTCAGCGTTCTGTTCGGCTTGACCTTCTCCTTGACAAGCTTCCCGAGCGGTATGTCCGAGAGTATCTGCGCGGCGACCTCCTTTACCGTTCCGACACCGCTCACGGCTTCGGATTCCGTCATTCCCTCCTCCGTGCGGTCGTCAATCATTTCGCCGTAGAATGTCAGGCGATCCTCTATATCGCTCTGCGGCAGTCCGGAGAGCTCCTTTTTAAGCTGTTCAAGAAATTCCCGCTTATTCATTACCGTCATCCTCCTTTGTTACAAATCTGTATACAGCCATGATTTCCTCCCATTCGCTTTTGAAATTCTCGATACGCTCAAGCCCCGCTTTGGTAATATGATAATATTTCCTCAGCCTGCCGCCGTGCTCGACGGTGCGGACGGTCAGCATATCTGCCGATTCCAAGCGTTTCAGAATAGTGTACAGGGTGGATTCGGAAAGCTCGATATACGGCTTCATGTCCTTTATGATCTTATATCCGTATGAATCACTGCTTTTGATCGCAGCCAGAACGCACACGTCCAAAAGCCCCCGCTTCAACTGAATGTCCATAAAATACCTCCTGTTGCGTAATACATCATATCACGAAGTATTGTTTTTGTCAACGGTTTTACGAAAAAATCCGAAAAAATGAATTCAAACGGGCTTACGGCGTCTGCGCTTTGCGCCGTCCGTGACCTGAGAATACCGTATAAATTCATTCTGCATTCCGAATTGGACGAAATGACACCGCCCGTACCCGAAAAATTCGGATACGGGCGGTTACTTATAAAGCGGTGTCTTATAAAAATGAGATATCTCCGCAGCTTCAATCAGTTGTCCGGGAATCTGACGTATTTGCGTGCACTCTCAACCATAGTCTCGACTACTGCCATAATTCTGCTTTGCGCCTCGCGCGAAAGCCCTTCTATCCTGTCGGATAAACGGTTTGAACGGATCTTATACCCGGTATCGATAACATCGCAGAATAAATCATCAGCCGTACAGCCGAGGCAGTTAATGATCATAACCAAGGTTTCGATCTGTACGCGGTAAACGCCCCGTTCAATCGCCGAAAGATGATTCTTGCTCATTCCGAGCTTCTCCGAAAGCTGCTCCTGCGTCATTCTGCATTTCTTTCGCTGTTCTTTTATACGCTCACCTATACGCTCGCCGACCGATTTTTCCGTCAATTTCATCACCTCTCTCATTGTGCTGCAATTATTGTAACGGAGAAGCGGTGAAATATACACGCCGTCTGGCAATCACAGAAATCGTATAACGATTATTTTGCTTTTTTATTTTAGACTTTATTGCGGAATTCGGCAGCCGTTACGGTCCCGATAAGCTTTGGAAGAAAAAACAACCGATCGGAACGTCAGAGCAAACATTCCGACCGGAAGGTGTTTCTTTATTCAACACAATACGCTTTGACGATCGCCGTAATCAAGAACCCGGCATTTCCTGCCGTAATACAGAAGGTTATACCGAAAATTATTGTTTCAGCACGGATTTATAATAATCCCCAAAGGCGGCAAGGGCGTCGATGATCGGAAGCATCCGCCGTCCGAGCGCACAAAATCCCCGTATCTCAAAAAGATACGGGGATTTCAAATTATCGCCGAAAACTCGGGCGTCTTCGCGAAGTCAGTCCGACATCAGTGGATCACCCGACCCTATCGCAGTCGAAGGCATCGGTCAGATCGGCGACGGAAATCTTTTCACTCATCCCGATTGTCTATCGTGTAAACCACGCAGGCAATTCCGGCAGTCATTGTAAAGAGAATCGCGCCGCCGAACGCATTACCAAGCACGGCGCCGATAAGGAATCCGAGCATTCCGTAAAGCACCATGGCGATAAGCGATATGATAGTCCTGGAATTTTTCATAGATATAGCCTCCGTATTTTAATTATCCGTATCAAGAAAAGCCGCAAGCCCATTTCGGACCACAGACCGGTCTTTGACATTACAGTGCAGTACTACATATCCGCATATCTGTCCGGATTTCGGAAGAGTTATCGGTTAAAGCAAGTGCGGAAATTGCGAACCGTCGCAGTATCAATTCACATTCCGAATATTTTCGGCGCTTTCTTTTTTATCGCACCGAACAGTATCATACCGAGCACTCCGCAGGATATGATCTCACCGATGCCGACCGTAACATACAGATACCACACGGCATCGTCAAGCGCATAAAAATACTTGAGCACGGGCGGAATTATCAGCGTGTTTGCGACGATCGGCGGGACGGGCGCAAGCCATGGCGATTTTTTTCTGAGCAGATATGTGAGTACCGCGCCGATAAGCGTAGCTATGCTTCCGAAAATAACATCCGGAAGTATTCCGCCGGACAATATGTTTGAAAGTATGCATCCGACGAAAAGTCCCGGTATCGCCGCCGGTGTGAACCACGCAAGCACCGTAAGCGCCTCCGAAAATCTCACCTGTATTGCGCCGCTCGAAAGTCCCATGAACGATGCAAGCATCGTAAGGACGACGTAAAGCGCCGCGATAACGGCTCCCTGTACCGTGAAAAGAGTTCTCTTCCTTATTTTTTCCATTTTCTTTTTTGGGGGAAATTCCCCACTCCTTAGTTTTATTTTTTCGGCTTTCGCCGCGATGAGGATGGTTACGAACTCACCGCTTTCGAATATTATAAGCCTATGAAAGTTTATTGTCAAGACCGCGTTCATGCGGATTTTTTTCGCACCTGACGGAATAAATCCGCACGGTGCGGGGAATACTTTCGCTGCGGCGGGAATCTAACATCATTTCCGGATTTCCCCGACTGCAAACATAAAGGAGCTTTTCGGATGAAATACATTCTTTCTCTCTGCTGTGCAGTAATATCCGCGTTTATTATAATATCGTTTCTTCCCGTGAACGGAGAGGAAACGCTTTACGACAACGTTATCCGTCTGCACGTTATCGCGGATTCGGATTCCGAAGAGGATCAGGCGATAAAGCTTCGCGTCCGCGACCGGATCATCGCCGAGATCGGCGACCGCGGCGGGGATTCGATTGAAGAGGCGTACTCGTCGGTATCGCAGATGCTTCCGGAAATCGAACAATCCGCGGCGGACGAGGTAAGCAAATACACCGACGAATACACTGCGTCGGTAATACTCGGCGAGGAGGTCTATCCCGAAAGAATATATGAAGACATCTCGCTCCCGGCCGGTAAATACATGTCGCTGCGCGTTGTTCTCGGAAGCGGCGAGGGAAAGAATTGGTGGTGCGTGCTCTTCCCTCCGCTCTGCACATCGGCAGCGGAAAAAGAAGAGGACTTCGTTGCGGCGGGAATAAGCTCAGAAGGATACCGGATGATAAAGAATGAGCACTCGCCGAAATACCGCGTCCGCTTCAAAATACTCGAGGTGCTGTCCGGAATATTCGGATACGAATACTGACGTTTTGTTCGCTTGCGGAGCGCGGAGCGCGATCATTAGCAGATACTTTCCGTTTGCCGGAGAGCGGCGCGGCGCGGATTATCGACCCCTCCGCAGACGGACAAAAAAACGACTTCGCTTTTTTTCGAAAAAAGGTTGACAAACCGTGTCGGACATGATATAATAACTGAGCGCCAAACAGAAACCAATACGGCGGAATAGCTCAGTTGGCTAGAGCATCCGGTTCATACCCGGCAGGTCATAGGTTCAAGTCCCATTTCCGCCACCAATTCAGAGAACCGAAAAGTTCTCTGAATTTATTGTAACCACTTTTCCACGGCCCGGTGGTCAAGCGGCTAAGACACCGCCCTTTCACGGCGGTAACACGAGTTCGATTCTCGTCCGGGTCACCAAAAAGACACCTCATTGCAGGTGTCTTTTTTCTATGAAATCCGTTGCTGCAAAACGGGTAAAGCAGTTTCGCTGTGAACTATTCGCTCCGCAAATATGAAATATGCATACGGCATATGAGAATCGAATTTTATTTTACTTTCCGCTTTCCTAAGACAAATGTGCCCGGATATGTTTCTATGTCAGCCCGGTGAAATCAGGGCAGCGGCAAGCCGTGATTCATTTCATTTCCCTCCGCTTCGAACTCTTGTTTTCGCAGTACCTTTTTCAATGGAAAAGCCGTCCGTGCGGTGCAAAAAAAGATGAATTCAATATTGATTTCCGGCGATATATATGGTAAAATGACATCATCAGATAAAAAAGGAGAATATACAATGGCAAAGAAAATCATGTCCGCATTTATAGCGGTAATGCTCGTGATCTGTGCATCCGCGATTCCCGCGTTCGCGGCGGACGGCGCATCGACTTATGTATCGATATCGGACAAGGACGGAAAGCTCGTGCTCGTGCTTGAAAAGATCGCCCTCTCCGATGCCGACGGCGACGGTACGATCACGATAAACGACGCACTGTACCTTGCGCACGAAGCTGAATTCGAGGGCGGTGCCGCTGCCGGATACGCATCCGAGCAGAGTGACTACGGTCTCTCGCTCACCAAGCTTTGGGGATGCGAAAACGGCGGAAGCTACGGATACTATGTAAACGATGCAAGTGCGATGTCTCTCGCCGACCCCGTGAAGGACGGCGACAGGATCAACGCCTTTGTGTACACCGATCTCAAAACGTGGTCCGATAAATACTGCTACTTTGATAAAGCATCCGTAACCGCACAGAGCGGCGAAAGCTTTTCGCTCGTTTTGACCGGAGCGGGATTTGACGGAGATTGGAATCCCGTTTCCGTTCCCGTTGAAGGTGCAAAGATTACCGTTGACGGAGAAGCAACCGATTTCGTCACCGATGCGGACGGCCGTGTTTCCGTCACCGTTTCCGAGGCGGGAAGCCATGTTATAAGCGCGATATCCGACAGCGAAACTCTTGTTCCGCCGGTATGCGTCGCGGTAATCGAGGCAGTTTCCGAAAGTGAAAGCGAGACCGCAGCAGACACCGCAGCCGAGACAAAGACCGATACCGACAAGAACGCAGCCGAGCCCGACAAGGAGCAGTCCGCTCAGACCTCCGACATGTCTGCTGCGGTCGCAGTATGCGCTTTTGCCGCTGTCGCCGTCTGCGTAATGCTCAACGTAAAGCGTCACCGGGCCGACAGATAAATCTCCGATAAGCTTTGCCGAATGCGCGGATTAATCGTTCGGACGCTTCCGTGGAGTCGCTCGTGAAGCTTTGCTCGCGTTTTGCATGGCTTTACGGCAGCGAACTGTTGAAAATCCCTCGAAGGATGCATGTATCTTTCGGGGGGGTTTCTTTCTGTATTTGACTTATTCTTCCCTCTTCGCTATGATACATACAAAAACTGCACATTGAGCAGGTCGTTCGAAAAGGACTCTTATGAACAAATCCGATATTTAAGATTTCTGAAATCAAAAGGGATAACCATTGAGGTCACCGAACACAAAGCGGTTTACAATACGGCGGAGATGGCGGAAATAGATATTCCGTATCACGAAGCAGACAAAAAATCTTATTGTAAGGGATGACAAAAGGCAGAATTACTGTCTCATAACCGTAAAGGGAGATCGGCATGTCGATTTAAAGAAGTTACGCCGTGAACATCAGACGAAGCCGCTCACCTTTTCCTCCGAGGACGAGCTTGAAGCGATCCTCGCCCCGAAGCCGGGCTCCGTTATGCCGTTCGGACTGCTAAACGACGAAGACGGAAGGGTGCGTTTTTTCCGGACTGCGATTTTTCACGAAGACTACGGACTTTTCAAAATCCCTCAAAATAACAACACGGAGGCAACATGGCTGAAAGCCGAAGATCTGCTTGAAATTATCCGCGGACACGAAAACTATGCGGAAAAGGTAAGCTGTAAGACGGCGCGCGCGTTTCGTGTGCCGCATCGCTGCGGCATTAATCACGGCAATCCCCCGTCCCTTCGCGCGCCGCGCAGAACGGTTATTGTGCTTATGCACAGTGCCGATATGCTTAAGATTCAAGACAAAAATGAGCCGTGCGGCTCATTTTGTGTTTTTCCGCACATTCCGGCTCGCAAACGATGCGGCTGACTGCGTTTTGTGAAGATATACGGGACGCGCGGGCGATTCGGCAGGCGAATTTCCGCAGTTTTGAGCGACGGAATCGGGATTTTTCCGCGACGTTTTTCATTTCACGCACAAAAAAGTGCAGGGTGGGTCCCGAAACACGTTCGGTAAACACTTTTTTTACATTTTTATTTTAAAAAGCGTTGTCCTTTGTTCCGCGGTGTGGTATAATATTTTAATAATTAAATTGTACGGGAGAGTTTCCTCTATGAAATATTTAGTTCTTATCCCCGACGGAATGGCTGACCGCAAGGTGCGCGAGCTCGGCGGACGCACTCCGATGGAAGCCGCCGCCAAACCGATGATGGACGAGCTTTGCCGGAAGGCGGAATGCGGCACGGTGCTCAACGTTCCGATCGGCATGGTGCCCGAATCCGACACGGCAAATCTTGCGATCATGTCTTACGATCCCAAGGTTTATTCCAAGGGCAGAAGCCCGCTCGAGGCGATGTCGATGGGCATCGATCTCGGCGAAGGCGATGTTGCGATCCGCTGCAATCTCGTCACGCTTTCCGAAGAGGAGGATCGCTACGAGGATCGCCGCATTCTCGATCACAGTGCGGACGAAATAAGCACCGAGGAGGCGGACGAACTTGTAAAAGCGCTCAATGAAGCGCTTCCCATGGACGGACGGCACCTTTACACGGGTGTAAGCTACCGTCACTGCCTCGTCTGGAACGGCGCTCCCGCGGTTTACGATTTTACGAGGCCGCACGACATTCTCGGTCAGGTGATCGGAGACAAGCTCCCGAGAACCGACGACGGCGGCGCGCAGTTCCTCGAATTCATGAAGAAAAGCTACGACATACTCGAAAATCATCCGATCAACGTAAAGCGCCGCGAGCGCGGGCTGAAGCCCGCCAACTCCGCATGGCTCTGGAGCCCCGGCACCAAGCCCGCGCTTCCCTCCTTCACGGAAAAGTGGGGCATAAAGGCTTCGGTAATCTCCGCCGTCGATCTCATAAAGGGAATCGGTCTCTGCGCGGGAATGGATGTGATCTCGGTCGAGGGTGCCACGGGAAATTACAAAACCAACTATGCGGGCAAGGCGGACGCGGCGAAGAAAGCCTTCGGCGACGGCTCCGATTTCGTATATGTTCATGTGGAAGCTCCCGACGAATGCGGACACCACGGTGAGATTGAGAACAAGGTATACTCGATCGAAAAGATCAGCGAAGAAATTCTACGCCCCGTGTACGAATATCTCAGGGAATGCGGCGAGGATTTCAAGATAATGGTTCTTCCCGACCATCCCACTCCGCTTGAGATACGCACACACTCCTCCGAGCCCGTGCCGTATTTCATCTACGACAGCCGCCGCGAGCAGGACGGAGTACAGTGCTTCACCGAAGAAAACTGCGCTGCCGTGAACAATTATCTTCCGAACGGATACGAGCTGCTCGGACGCATGATCGAAAAGAAATGAGGTGATCACATGGACGAAAACAACACGGAAATGAACGGAATCGGCAAAGAGGAATCCGCCTTTGTTTCGGAGCTTGAGGAAGCTATTGGACTTCCAGAAAAGGAGAACGCCTCCGGTACGGCAGAGCCCGAGTCGATGAAAAACAAAAAATCCGCCGTCGCGTCCGTATTCGATATTGTCGAGATGTTCTCGATCTGCGCCGCGGTGATACTTCTCCTCTTTACCTTTGCGGTAAGGCTGACGGTCGTTGACGGACCGTCCATGCAGAACACTCTCGTTGCGGGCGATTATCTTCTTGTGCAGGAGCTCGGGTACAAATATGAACGCGGCGACATTATCGTCGTGCAGGATCCCTCCGCATTCGGCTACACAAAGCCGCTTGTCAAGCGCCTCATTGCAGTGGGCGGCGACACGGTCGACATCGACGATCACGTTGAGCTTGACCCGCAGACGGGAGAAAAGAAGTATGTATTCACGGTAAAGGTGAACGGCGAAATTCTTGACGAATCAGCATACATTCATCTCGACGAGGAAAACTACGCAAAAATTTCAACCTACTCCTTCCCGATAACGGTCGAGGAAGGCAAGATCTTCGTTCTCGGAGACAACCGCTATCACTCGGCGGATTCCCGCGTGGGTGTCATCGGTCAGATAGACGAGCGCTGTGTCGTCGGTCATGCGGTCATGCGTGTTCTCCCCTTCGACAGAATAAAGGTATTCGGCTGATCGCCGTACACGAAAGGAAGACTATGCCGTCACAGAATATACAGTGGTTTCCGGGGCATATGGCGAAAACGCGCCGTCTCATCGGAGAGAACCTGAAGCTTGTCGATATTGTGATCGAGCTTTGCGACGCAAGAATCCCGAGAAGCTCACGAAATCCCGAAATAGAGACGCTCTGCCGCGCAAAGCCGAGGCTTACGCTTCTTACGAAGTCATCGCTCGCCTCACCCGAAGCAACAAAGGAATGGATCCGCGCACTGTCTCTGCGCGGTGCGAACGTCATGGCGATAGATTCCCAGAACGGATACGGAATATCGCAGATCGCGCCGAAGGTGAGAGAGATCCTCTCCGAAAAGATAAAAAGATATGAAGAAAAGGGCGCGGTCGGAAGAAGCGTACGCGCCATGATAGTCGGAATCCCGAATGTGGGAAAAAGCTCGCTCATAAACCGTCTGACCGGAGCCAAAAAGGCAAAGGTCGAGGACAGACCCGGCGTCACGCGCGACAAGCAGTGGGTGCCGACCTCGATCGGGATCGATCTGCTCGACACGCCCGGAATACTGTGGCCGAAGTTCGACGACCGTGAAACGGGCGAAAATCTCGCATTCACGGGAGCGATAAAGGACGATATTCTCGACACGGAGGAGCTTGCGGCAAGGCTCTGCATGAAGCTGCTCAACTGTGCTCCGCAGGCATTTCTTACAAGATACAAGTTTGACGAAAAAGCGCTCGAAGGGCTTGAAATGTGGGAAATATTCGAAGCGGTCGGAAGAAAGCGCGGATTTCTTATCTCGGGCGGTGAGATTGATTACGACCGCACCGCAAACGTGATCCTCGACGAATTCCGCTCAGGCAAGCTCGGTCCGATAACTCTCGAAAAAGTCCGGCTTCAGCAAAGCATCTGAGGACATCCGCGACGAAAATACTCACGAAAACATTCGGTATAATGATACCGTGAAAGGAATCAGCCATGCTTGACCGTGAATTCGACCTGCGAAAGCGCAGCGAAAGCATAAGGATCATCTGCGGCACCGATGAAGCGGGGCGCGGTCCTCTTGCCGGACCTGTTGCGGCGGGGGCATGCATACTCCCCGAAGGATACGTCCCCGAAGGTCTTGACGATTCCAAAAAGCTGACCGAAAAGAAGCGTGAAACGCTTTACGCGCAGATCACCGAAAACGCTCTCGCATGGGGAATCGGTCTTGCAAGCGCCGCAGAAATAGATGAAATAAACATTCTCAACGCATCCCTGCTTGCAATGCGCCGCGCAATCGCGGCGATGGGTGCGACGCCCGATCTTGTCCTTGTGGACGGATCGGTAAACCGCGGCTTTGACATAAGATCGGAAGCGGTCATAGGCGGGGATGCAAAAAGTCCGTCGATCGCGGCGGCATCGATTCTTGCGAAGGTGACACGCGACCGCATCATGGCGGAGCTTGACGGAAAATATCCCGAATACGGCTTTGCAAAGCACAAGGGATACCCTACCCCGGCGCACAAGCTTGCGGTATACGAATTCGGCCCATGCCCCGAGCACAGAAAATCGTTTCTCTCTTTTCTCGAAAGGGACCGCACCAGACTCGAAGCAAAGCTTGCCGAAAAGAAGGCGGCGGAAGGCTGATGCGCTCTTCCGGAGGATTATCCGATGAACAGATATGAACTCGGCAGGCGCGGCGAGGACTTCGCCTGCGGCTATCTTGAAGAGCACGGTTTCACCGTCATCGGGCGCAATGTGCATGCGGGGCACTCGGAGTTTGACATAATATGCACCGACGGAAAATACATTGTATTTGCGGAAATAAAAACGAGAAACGAAGCTCCCGATTTCCCCGACAGGTACGGACGTCCGGCGAACGCGGTGACTGCGAAAAAGGCGGATGCCCTGATTCGCGGCGCACAGCGGTATCTGCGCGAAGAAAACATAACCGGACTTCAGCCGCGGATCGACGTGATCGAGATATACGCAGAATGCTTTCCGGAATTTCGCGTACTGAAGCTGCACCACATAAGAAATGCGGTCGTCCGCTCCGAAAAGACGGAGAACGCAAACCGACGGTAGAATCTCTGCGCTCCGGCTGCCGGCAATCCGGTAAAAGCTTCGGGAAAGGCTTTATAAAATGAGGCTGTTTGACCTTCACTGCGACACGCTCACCGAAATGAGAAACCGCGGATGCGGCATCGCTGCGAACGACCTTCACATATCCTATGAAAAATCCGCCGCCTTTTCTCCGTATGTACAGGTGGCTGCCGTATGGAGCGACTCTTCCCTGTCGGACGAGGAATGTCTGCAAAGATTTCCTCAGGTGCTCTCCCATTACGGCGGGGATTTCATAACGGACCGTGCTTCTCTCGAAGCGGTCGCCGAGGGCGGCGGACGCGGGATGATTCTCGCGGTTGAGGGTGCGCGACTGCTGTGCGGCGATATCGGAAATCTCGATTATCTCTACTCATGCGGAGTGCGGTTTCTGACTCTGACATGGGCGCACACCGACATAATCGGCGGCGCGCACGGCACTGACGTTCCGCTGACTCCGTTCGGGCGCGAGGTCGTCAAAAGATGCTTTGATCTCGGGATAGTCCCCGATGTTTCACACGCCTCGCGCAAAGTCTGTGCGGAGGTGACCGACATGGCGCGGCACGCCGGAAAACGGATCACGGCAACGCACAGCAATTCCTTCTCCGTACATAATCACGAAAGGAACTTGACGGACAGGGAATTTTCGGATATAATATCGCTTGGCGGGATAGTGGGCATTTCCCTCGCGCCGGAGCACCTCGGGTGCGGTCCGGTCGGGATCGGCGATGCCGTCCGTCATATACTTCACTACATCTCCGTCGGAGGCATATCGTCCGTGGCTCTCGGGTGCGACTTTGACGGAATAGACTCGCCCCCCGAAGGGCTCGGCGACATTTCACATCTCCCGAGGCTTTACGACGCGCTCGCTCACGCCGGGCTTTCGGAGGACGATGCAGATCGGGTATTTTGGAAGAATGCTTTCGATTTTGCTCGGGACGAATTACGGTAAACAAATTATTTATATAAAAGGATTAAAGAAAAATGGATTACATCAGCACAAGAGACACATCAGAGGTTCCCCGAAGTATTTCTTCGGCGCAGGCAATCAAAACCGGAATTGCTCCCGACGGCGGACTTTTCATGCCGACCGAGATTCCGCATCTTGCGCCAGGAGATATAGAAAAGCTCTGCGCCATGCCCTACAGCGAGCGTGCGGCGTACATACTTTCAATGTTCCTCACCGATTACGATCGGGACGGACTCCGCGCGGACTGCGCCGAGGCATATTCGGAAGAAAGATTTCCCTCTTCTCCCGCGCCCGTCGTATCCCTCGGTGCGGGGATCTACTCTCTTGAGCTTTGGCACGGTCCCACCTGTGCATTCAAGGACATGGCGCTTCAGATCATGCCGCGCCTTCTCTCCCGCGCACTCTCCATGACGCAGGAAAGAAAGCTTGCGCATATTCTCGTCGCCACCTCGGGCGACACCGGAAAGGCGGCGCTCGAGGGCTTCTGCGACGTTCCGGGCGTGAAGATCACCGTATTCTATCCGTGTGACGGTGTAAGCCCCATGCAGAAGCGTCAGATGATCACCCAAAAGGGCGACAATGTTTTTGTAAGCGCTGTGCGCGGCAATTTCGACGATGCGCAGACCGGGGTCAAGAAGATATTCGCAAATCCCGACTATGCCCGCCGTGCAGAGGAAGAAGGCTTCTTCTTCTCAAGTGCAAACTCGATAAATTGGGGACGTCTTGCACCGCAGATCGTCTACTACATTTCCGCCTACTGCGATCTTGTCAAAGAGAACGAGATCTTTGAGGGCGATGTCGTAAACGTATGCGTTCCGACCGGAAACTTCGGCAACATTTTCGCGGCATATCTTGCGCGCGAAATGGGACTTCCGCTCGGCAAGCTTATATGCGCGTCGAATTCGAACTGCGTGCTCACCGATTTCATCGAAAGCGGCGAATACGACCGCACACGCGAATTCTACAAGACCATGTCCCCTTCGATGGACATTCTCGTTTCAAGCAATCTCGAACGGCTTCTCTATGTAATCGGCGGTCCGTCTCTTGCGTCCTCCTGCATGAATGAGCTCTCCGAAACGGGCAAATACAAGGTTCCCTACGCCGTGCTTGAGCAGATACACGAAGTCTTCCAGGGATATTTCTGCTCCGAAACCGAAACTTCCGAGGTTATCAGATCGACCTTTGAGGACACCGGATATCTCACCGATCCGCACACCGCGGTAGGTCTCGGCTGTGCCAAGAAGTATATCGAGGAAAGCGGAGACAGCCGCAAGGTCATTCTCGCGTCCACTGCCAATCCGTACAAATTCCCCGCCGACGTTCTCTCCTGCCTCGGAATCGAATGCGATTCCGACAAGCCCGAGGATATCATTTCGACGCTTGAGGAAGCAAGCGGAGAAAAAGCCCCCGCGCAGCTCACGAGGACTCTTTCCATGCCGGTACGCTTTGACGGTGTCGTTGACAGCGACGACATGATAAGCGTAATTTTCGGAAATTAAGCAGCTTCGGCACAGTGACGTGCATAATACGGTCTGATGCCGTGCCGAAAGCGATACGGCGACGACGCTCGCCGATATCTCCGGCGGCTCGCCGGACGTTGTGCGCCCTTTCCTAAAGCCGGCGGCGTCGGTAGGTAGCGCACACGGTCTCGGTTGTAAGTTTCGCGTAGCTCGGTCCTATCGTCACGCCGTTTGCACAGCAGTAACTGTCTCCGTCGTGAAACGCGCAGCTTTTCACATCGCACTTTATCCCTTCGATGTGTTGAGGAGCGCGTTTCATTTCTTTTTCGTGCTCTGCCGATATTTCGTTTCTGAACAGATTCATCCCGTCCCCCCGCTCTCCGTTTGATACGTTTTTAATTTTCCCGCACGGCGGAGCTTTATACACTTTCAAAGAAAGGATTTATCCGCCCGCGCAGGCGGATAGTGTGAATTTTGTCTATATACTCCATAGCCGACCTGCACCTTTCCACTTCCGTCGCAAAGCCGATGGATATTTTCGGATACAGGTGGCAGGGATATACGGAAAAAATCAAAAAAAGATGGTGCGCTCTCGTCGGAGAGGACGACACCGTTGTCGTTCCCGGAGACATATCATGGGCTATGTCTCTCGGCGATGCCCTGTCCGATTTCCGCTTCATAGACGATCTTCCGGGAAAAAAAATCCTCGGAAAAGGAAATCACGATTTCTGGTGGACCACCGTCACGAAGATGCGTTCCTATCTCTCGGAAAACGGGATCGGATCGATCGATTTTCTTTACAACAACGCTTTTCTCGTCGAGGATTATGTGATCTGCGGAAGCCGCGGCTGGTATGTTGAGGAGCGGCTGCAGAACACGTCGGACGAGGTCGATTACAAGAAAATCGTTCTGAGGGAGGCGGCGCGTCTCGAGATCAGTCTGACCGAAGCTGCACGTCTGAGCGAAAACGGGAGATTCCCTATCCTTTGCTACTTCCACTTCCCGCCCGTTTTCAATTCGTTTGTCTGCCGTGAAATTGTAGATGTACTTCATGCCTTCGGCGTAAAGCACAGCTATTTCGGTCACATCCACGGCAATTACACGATTCCGCGCACGATCGATTTCGAGGGAATATCCTTCACGATGATCGCGGCGGACTACCTTAACTTTGTGCCGATGATAACAATGCCGATCGATTATTGAACTTTTTTGCACAGTTCAATTAATAATTCTATTTTTTATCAAGATTTTGCACTTTATTCATTGACACGGGGAAAAAAATCGAATATAATTATATGGATACATTTTTGAACATTAAAAGTATTTCGGAGGAAAGTAACACAAATGAGTCTGAAAAACAAAGAACTGATCGAAAAAAATCAGTACGAGCTGACCTTTGAGGTGGAACGCAGTGTCTTTGACGCGGCAGTTGAGAAAGTTTACCGCCGTCAGGCAAAAAATATAACTATTCCCGGTTTCCGCCGCGGAAAAGCTCCCCGTTCCATAATCGAAAAGATGTACGGAAAGGGCGTTTTCTATGAGGATGCCGTAAACGAAGTACTTCCCGAAGCTTATGAGGCTGCCGCAAAAGAGTCCGGTCTCGATATCGTCGGACGCCCCGAGTTCGATATGGAGCCCATCGAGGACGGCAACATCACCCTCAAAGCAAAGGTATACATCAAGCCCGAGGTCAAGATCGAAGGCTACAAGGGCATCGCCGCAGAGCGCACCGTTGAGCCTGTCACCGACGAGGAAGTCAATGCGGAGATCGACAGAGTCCGTGCGAGAAACTCCCGCATGATCGACATCAACGACCGTCCCGCACAGAACGGCGACACCGCAAACATTGATTTTGACGGTTATGTCGACGGCAAGCAGTTCGACGGCGGCAAGGGCACCGGATACGACCTTGTGCTCGGCTCCGGCTCCTTCATCCCCGGATTTGAGGAGCAGGTCGTCGGTCACGCGATCGGCGACGAGTTCGACGTAAATGTTCCCTTCCCGGCGGATTATCACGAGAAGTCTCTCGCAGGCAAGGACAGCACCTTCAAGTGCAAGCTCAACTCCATCAAGTTCAACGAGAAGCCCGAGCTTGACGATGAATTCGTGCGCGACGTTTCCGAATTCGACACCGTTACTGAATATACCGCCGATATAAAGGCGAAACTTGAAAAGGCAAAGACCGCTCAGGCGGACAGCGCAGTTGACGAGCAGCTCACCGCAGCTCTCATCGAGAAGCTCGATGCGGACATTCCCCCCGTAATGTTCGATGCGGAAACCGAGAACCTCGTCCGCGACTATGACACGAGACTCCGTATGCAGGGACTCGATCTTGCAACCTATCTCAAGTACACCGGAATGACCCTTGACTCTATCCGCGAGCAGATGAAGCCGCAGGCAGAGCGTCAGGTCAAGCTCCGACTTGCTCTCGAAGAGATCGCAAAGCTTGAAAACATCGAGGTTTCCGATGAGGAGATCGACGCTGAGTACAATCGCATTGCGGAAAACTACAAGGTCGATGTAGAGAATGTAAAGAGCCAGATCGCATCCGAGGATCTCGCAAAGGATCTCAAGGTTCAGAAGGCTATCGATCTCGTAAAGGAAAATGCGGTGATCACCGACAAGGCTGCCGAGGCAAAGAAGCCCGCAAAGAAAGCTCCCGCAAAGAAGAGTGCAAAAAAGGCTGAAGGCGATGAAGCTGCCGAGGACGGCGCGTCAAAGAAAGCTCCTGCGAAGAAAACGACTGCAAAGAAGACCGAATCCGCAGATGATGCTGCCCCCGCAAAGAAGGCTCCCGCAAAGAAATCAACAAAAAAAGCCGACGACAAGGCTGAGTAAAAAGTCTGCATAACAGGCAGGATATTCTGTCCTCCCGATGAAACAGCGCTGAGTTACGCTGTTACATACGGCTTTTGTACTTTGTCTGTCGCGTAAAGCAAAAGTCAAATCGGGGTTTTCGCAAAACAGCACGTCCGTTTTGCGACAGCCCCATTTGTGCAATTATACCCTTTTCGACATTTTTTCAAGAAAGGAAACAAAATCATGTCACTTGTACCGATAGTAGTAGAACAGACTAACCGCGGAGAACGCTCCTACGATATTTTTTCGCGTCTTTTAAACGACCGCATAATTTTTCTTTCGGAGGAAGTAAACGATGTCACCGCGTCTCTCGTAGTCGCACAGCTTCTCTTCCTTGAAGCGCAGGATCCTGATCGTGATATCAGCTTCTACATCAACAGCCCCGGAGGAAGCGTTACCGCGGGAATGGCGATCTACGACACGATGAACTTCATAAAGTGCGATGTATCGACAATCTGCATCGGAATGGCAGCTTCAATGGGCGCGTTTCTGCTTTCGTCCGGTGCAAAGGGCAAACGTCTTGCGCTCCCCAACGCCGAGATCATGATACATCAGCCGCTCGGCGGAATGCAGGGTCAGGCGACCGATATCAAAATTCACGCCGATCACATCCTCCGCACGAAGGAAACGCTCAACCGAATTCTCGCGGCGAACTCCGGCAAGCCTTACGAGACGATCTGCGAGGATACGGAACGCGACAACTTCATGACCGCTGCTCAGGCTGCCGAATACGGTCTTATCGACAGGGTCATCGACCACAGAATCTAACAGTTCCACACGATTCCGACGCAGCGAATCATATGCGTCGGTGAAACGGAGTAAATATGTCCGAAAACGAAAGCATAAGAAAACGCCGCTGCTCCTTCTGCGGACGCGGCGAGGATCAGGTGTATTTTCTCATTCCGTCTCCGACGGGGGCATACATCTGCGACAACTGCATAGAAGCGTGCAATCAGATTATATCCGACAACACACAGCAGCAGCCGTCGGACTTTTCGCTTGACCGCGATTCCCTTCCCGTACCCGCCGAGATCAAAGCAACGCTTGACGAGTATGTGATCGGGCAGGACAAAGCGAAAATCGCGCTGTCGGTCGCGGTTTACAATCACTACAAGAGACTTCTGCACAACGATGCCGCAAAGAAAGCGAAGAAAAAGGACGCGGACGACGATGTAGAGCTTGCAAAGAGCAACGTCCTTCTCATAGGACCGACCGGCGTCGGCAAAACGTACCTTGCGCAGACGCTTGCAAAGGCGCTCGATGTTCCGTTTGCAATTGCGGATGCGACCACGCTGACCGAAGCGGGATATGTCGGCGAGGATGTCGAAAACATTCTTCTGAGGCTCATACAGGCCGCCGATTACGATGTGGAGGCTGCCGAGCACGGAATAATCTACATTGACGAGATCGACAAGATCTCCCGCCGCAGCGAGAACCGTTCGATAACGCGGGATGTGTCCGGCGAAGGCGTTCAGCAGGCGCTTCTGAAGATACTCGAGGGAACGGTTGCAAACGTACCTCCACAGGGCGGGCGCAAGCATCCGAACCAGGAGTTCATTCAGATAAATACGGAAAATATTCTGTTTATCTGCGGCGGTGCGTTCGACACGCTCGACAAGATCATCGAAGAGCGCCGCGGCGGCTCGTCGATAGGCTTCTCCGGCGAGGTAAAGAAAAAAGCCGAGAAACTCGGCGGCGGCATATTCGACAATGTATGCGCACACGACATTGTAAAGTTCGGACTTATCCCCGAGCTTGTAGGACGTCTTCCGGTGATCGTCGGGCTTGACAGTCTCGACTGCGATGCGCTTGTAAAGATACTCACCCAGCCGAAGAATGCGCTCGTAAAGCAGTATCGGAAGCTGTTTGAAATGGACGGAGTAAAGCTCAGCTTTGACGATGATGCGCTCCGTGAGATCGCGGCGCTCGCCATTGAAAGAAACACCGGGGCGCGCGGTCTTCGCTCGATCCTCGAGGAGACGATGACCGGTCTTATGTTCGAGATTCCCTCGAAAAAGGATATCGCCGAAGTTATAATCACAGCCGGATGCGTAAAGAACGGCGAAAAGCCGATCACCGTAATGAAGGATGCTTCGGCATCGTAAATCGGGAAAAACAAAATATTCTCTGTCAACGGTATGCCCCTTCGAAAGCAGCAGCTCTCGGAGGGGCATATTTGCGGCAAGTTGCCGCTCCCGATCTTCGGGGACGTGCGGCGGTATATTAAACTTTATACCCCGACGGTGAAAGTGCAGCTTCTAATGCTCCACCACCGGAGGAATAAAGCTTTCTATAGCGCCGCGCAGCTTGGGATGCTGAACCACAAAATGTATCGCGGGTGCCTTTCCTTTTGAAACCATCGCCCACTGTCCTTCGTGAATATGTATCTGCAGATTCCGAAAAACATGAGACGATGTTTTTTTCAATGTATAATTCGGATGTGATGCGGCAAATTCCTCCGTTTCCTCCGAATGTCTCAGATAATCTTCGTAGCTGTAGGAAATATCCGCTTCGAAAAAGGCCCCGGAGAGATCAAGAGATATCGGGCGGCTTTCAAATTCCTCCTTCGTGACGTCTGAAATCTCATCCTCGATGCTTTCCGTTTCAAGAATGCGCTCCGCTCTGCGGCGCTGCGACATCCAATGATCGAAAATTCTCCGGCGGTCATCGTCCGGAACATTCCGTCTGTCCAAGATGTCCGAGAGCAGCTCGCCGCTCATTGTATACATCGGCAAAGCCGAGAAGATGCTTCTGCGCTTTCCCGGTTTGCCAGCGTCGGCGAGCAAAAATGCGTTAAACTCGTTTTCGCGGTCGCTCCTGTATATATCCATGAGCGGCTTCGCATTCGACAAAAGCTCCTGCGCGCGCTTTTCGTAATATTCTATCTCTTTTTTCGATTTCGTAAGGTAATATTTCCCGTCGCTGTGATATCCGGCGATGGCCTCTCCGGAAAGCGCCGCCGCGCCCGACACCTTCAGAAAATGCAGAAAGACGTTATTCTGCACATTCTTAAGATAATACGGCGATATCTGCCCAGTCATATACATCGGTATCCAGCTTTCTAGACCGAGCATCATATCTTCGAAAGAGCGGTCCAGATTATGTATCTGATTCAGGTGAAGTCCCTTTCTCAAAAGCATCGCCATGCCGAACATCCACTTTTTCGGAAAATCCGGATCCTTCGCCATCTCGGTCATCGGCATATCGCTGTACATCGTCACGGGATGCATTGACTTTGACAGCACCGTAGCCTTTAAGAAATCAAGCTCGCTTTCCATCATTTCCGCAAGTCCGAAATACTCCTTCGACGACGGAAGCTGAAACGGCACCGTCGGCACCTTGATCTCATCGAATCGGATTGCTTTTATGTACTCGTTCAGGTCGAATTCGTCAAGCTTATTCAGAAAGACACCGATACTTCCGCCGGATTCGGACGATCCCGAATTGAGCAGCCAATTTCTCAGCTTCGTATACCGCGCCGACTGGTCGGATATATCCTCGCACCGGCAGCCGAGCAGCTCCGAAAGCGCCGTTATTTCGGACGGCAGCTTTATCTCCCTTGCGACAAACGATGCGATCGCATCGGCAAACTGCCCGGGATCTGCAGGTCTTCTCGTTCCGCTGCGGATTCTGAAAACGGTTGAAACATCGTAGTTTGTAGCTCTGCACAACTTGGTCAGGTTGATGCCGAGCGATGCTATAAGCGCGTTGAAGTTCTGCCGCAGGATTTCTTTATCGGCAGACACAAAGTCCTCGCAGGAAATAAAGCTTTCTCTGACCGACCGCGCGGTTATGTCTTCTCTTTCCCTCCGTTTTGCAGACTCCGAAACGGCAGTGCATAGATTTTCAAATGCATCCGTTCCGATCTCCGGCACTCTCTCGCCTCGCTTGTATCTGCTGAAGGTTGCCTCCGATATTCCCGACAGCTCGCAAAGCTCCTTTGATGTGCAGGACAGCGTTTCGATATACTCATTCAATTTATCGCAGAATTTCATAAATACTCCCCGTACAAACTCTATGCAGATATTGTACACCATAACGCACAAGAATGAAAGTACTTTTTGAAATATAATTTCAATATTGGCATATGACATTTCTGAAATGCTGCGCATGCGCCCCTCCCCGTATGGTATAATTTTTACACCGTAAGAATTCGTAAACTTATATGGGGAGTTTTCTTAATGAATCAAACAATATTCGGAAACCGAAAACGTGTGCGGCGTTTGCCGCTCGTTATCTTCGTATTTTCGCTTCTGCTTGCTCTTTTGATTCTCGGCGGATGCGAAAAGCGGAACCGCGACGCGGACGAAAGCACGGAAAGCGCGAGCCATACGGAGACTCAGGAGCAGTCGGTATCAGATACCGACTCACGCCCGCAGACGGAAAGTGACGCGGACACCGACGAGCCTCCTCAAAGCGCCGTGCCTTCAACTCTCGAGGAGGAGTTGCTCACCAAGAGAGGTATCGCCTTTACCGCTTCCGACTACAAAAGTCTGGTCGGCGGAGAGGGACTGCTTGATTTCGGCACCGTTTTCGCGGATTTCGATCCCGCAATTGCCGGCGGCGACCTTTCGAGCGTTTTTCTCAGCGGCGGAAAGATATACAAATTCAACTGCGATACGCCCCTTTCCGGCGGAAACAACTTCGTTCAAGTCGGTACCTTGCCCGTATCGTCAAAGCCGATATATTTTCACACGTCCGACTTCAACGGGGCTGACATCGACATTATATTTGAAGGCGGCAGAAGATTCCGGCTTGATGCGCCTTCAAACAACGGCCCGTATGCGGCTAAAGAATCGCAGTACGGCATGATCTACTTCGAACACACATACATATACTCGCAAGACGGGAAAAGTCTCGACGAGATATCCGATTTCAGAAGCAGAATAAGCCGTTTCGACGCCTCGATTGTGATCGCGGACGGCAAGCTGTATTCTTATGCGACAAGGCAAGTGAAGGACAATATCTCCGATTCGCCGCTGTACTTTGACGACCGTGAAAAGGGAGTCATCATCATTGAAGCAAACTGCTCGGCTATGGGCAGCGGAGAAAAAATCGTTACTATGTTCAACGGAAACATACTTGTCACCGACAAAGCGTTCTACAAGATCGTTTACGACGATGTGCCGGACAATCTGACAGACTATTCACAAAAAGTCACGAACAGCGACGGATCGACCGCCGAGTATCTTCCCAGATTCGGCGGCGGAGACAAATACCGTCTTGTAAAGATCGATCTTCTCACAAAATATTACGATGAGGTGCTCTCGATTACTCCGTCCTACGCGATTACAAAAGATTTCAAGGCTCTGCCTCTCACGGAAATAATACCTGCTGAGAACAAATACGCAAGCTACGGCTTCGGAGATATCGAAATTCCCGAAGACGTAAGCCGGAAAATCAACTGAATAAAGGAGAATAGGAATGAAAAACATCACAAAGAAGATCGCAACAGCGCTGCTCGCCGCGATTATAGCGGCCTCCTTCGCAGCATGCTCCGGAAGCACCGATGATGATGATTCGGACATCACCGAAACAGACAGAACCGAGGCCGGCGGAAAGAAGACAACGGACAGCGACGGTAATACGGACAAATTCGATTTCCCCACGGACAAAAGCGAAAAAGGAATACGGATCACCCCGAGCGAAGCCAAAAAGATTCAGACCGAGCTTTACGAATGCGCGGATTTCAGCCTCACGATACCGAAAGGGTGGAAGGTCACATCCGGAGGTATAAACATTTACCACAGCATCCGCGTGTACGATCCCTCCGAGCCTCTGAATCAGATGTTCATTCTTCTCAAAGCGGACTGTCTTCTCCACTCTCAGGCGGGCAAGGACGCATGGCAGTATAATTACAGCATGGGAGATCAACAGGCTGCTCTTCTCGCCGCGGCGCCCGTGCTCCAGAATCCCTCAACGGAAGGATTTTTCAATATTTTCTCTCAGTACACCGATTTCGTAACTCGCTTTGAACCCACTTATTCCGGCTATACTTTCCCGAGATTCGACGGCTTTACCGTAACCGAACGCTTTGCGGCAGCGAGCGGAATGGCTGCGTCTCTCGGGGAGGAACTGCTGCGCGCCGATTTCACGGACAGCGGAAAAGCGGGAGAAGGCATGTTCTCCGCGTCTGTCGTGGATTTCGGATCGACTGCGATCGCCGCGGGAATGAACGGATATATGCTTCAGCAGGCGGACGGCGGATACTACATGGCGTACAATGTCATGGCGGTAACAGCCGCGAAGGACACGTTTATCGAATGGGAAAGCGTGCTCACCGACTGCATGAAAACGCTTCAGTATTCCGACAGCTTCGTAAGCAGCACCAATCAGGCGAGCAACGAGAAGGTTGCGCTTTCACAGCAGATCAGCCGAAATTTCAATCAGACGATGGACGGGATCATGTCCTCGTGGGAAAACCGCAACAAGAGTCAGGACATCATCAGTCAGAAGCAAAGCGATGCAACTCTCGGATATGAGCGTGTATACGACACCGAAACAAACGAGATTTACCGTGCAACAAACGGCTTCACCGATGTATATGACGGAAGCCGCTATAAGAGCGTCACGGACGACAGCATGTATTCCGAGCCGATCAGCGGATACATTGAGCGGGCGGGGTAAGAGCTGTCTTGCAAAGGAAAGCAAAAGCATAAAAAAATAAATCAGTAAAACCGGAGGAAAAGATGTCGGAATCAAGAGTTTTTATGTTGAACGGCACGAATGTACAGTCGGTCGTCACGCGGCTTGAAAGCTTCTTCAAAACCGAAAAAGGAATGGATGTTCAAAGCTCGCAAACTACTGACGGATATGTCATGCAGGCGAGCCAGCCGAAGGACGGATGGAAAACGCTCACGGGAATGCGCCTTGCGGTCACCGTTCAGATGGCAGTGATGGAAAACGGGCTGAACGTGACTGTAGGAGAGGGACAGTGGTCCGACAAGATCGGCGCAGGTGCGATCGGTCTGTTTGTCGCATGGCCGCTTGCGATAACCGCCGGGATGGGGGCTTTCAAGCAGAAGAAGCTTCCGGCGGAAATTTTTCAGGTAATAGAAAACTGCATCATGTCGGGCGGTCATTCCATTGTCGTGAACGGTGCGGGACCAAAGGTCGGAGAGGGAATGATAGTATGCCCCGAGTGCAAAGCACAGATTGCCGCAGGATCGAAATTCTGCAATCAATGCGGCGCCAAGCTTGAAAGCAAGTGTCCGAGCTGCGGCGCGGACATTGCGCCCGGCAGTGCATTCTGCTCGGAGTGCGGTCAAAAGCTGTAATTCACGCCTGCCGTCGGCACACACGCGATAACGCAGCACGTCGGCACACGGTCTGCATGGGGAGGCGGCAACGACGAGATCAGGCAAAAGCGCCGATCCTATATCAGCCCGCAGAGGTGCATGAACACACAAAAGCCTCGGAGCCGTAAGGCTCCGAGGCTTTTTGAATCCGACTTCAGAGAGGGGATCTCTCCGCAAGAAGATTATGATACTTCTGATAGAAGCCTTCAAAGTAATCCCCATCCATTGCGTCGCGGATCTTCTGCATGAGATCGTTATAAAAATACAGGTTATGCGAAACGGCAAGTCTCATTCCGAGCGATTCCTTGGCTTTGAGAAGATGACGTATATACGCTTTAGAGTGCCCCCCGCGGCAGGCGGGGCAGCCGCATCCCTCCTCGATCGGACGGAGGTCACGCGCATATTTCTCGTTCATGATATTGAGTTTGCCATGCCATGTGAACACGTTTCCGTGGCGCGCGTTGCGTGAAGGCATAACGCAGTCGAAGAAATCCACTCCGAGGTGTACCGCTTCGAGGATATTCTGCGGTGTTCCGACTCCCATGAGATATCTCGGACGGTCGGAAGGCATATACGGCTCGACCGCGTCGATGATACGATACATTTCCTCCGCCTCCTCGCCTACCGCAAGTCCGCCGATCGCGTATCCGTCGAGATCAAGCTCGGCGATCCGTTTCATGTGCTCGATACGCAGATCCTCATATGTGCTTCCCTGATTTATTCCGAAAAGCATCTGCTTCGGGTTGATCGCGGTCTCGAGAGAATTCAGTCTCTGCATCTCGGCCTTGCAGCGTTCAAGCCAACGTGCCGTCCGCTCGCACGATCTCTTTGTATAATTGTATTCCGCGGGATTTTCAATACACTCGTCAAACGCCATTGCGATAGTGGATGCGAGATTCGACTGTATGCGCATGCTCTCTTCGGGACCCATAAAGATATGGCGCCCGTCCACATGCGACGAGAAATAAACGCCCTCTTCCTTTATGCGTCTGAGCTGCGACAGCGAGAACACCTGAAATCCGCCGCTGTCCGTGAGGACGGGTCCGCTCCAGCCCGTAAGCTTGCGAAGCCCGCCGAGATCGTGAATAAGCGTATCGCCCGGACGTACATGAAGGTGGTATGTATTGGAAAGCATGACCTGGCAGTTGACCTCGCGCAGATCCTCCGCGCCGAGTCCGCCTTTTATCGCTCCGCAGGTCGCCACGTTCATGAACACGGGCGTTTCGATCGTGCCGTGCGGTGTCTCAAACCGTCCGCGTCTTGCGCGTCCGTCTTTTTTTATAAGTGTGAACATTATAACAGTCTCTGAAATTGCCTTTCTATCGAATTTCTTTTCAGTTCAAACGCGACCGGACGTCCGTGCGGGCACGTCTTTATCGCGCTTTCGCCTTCCGCCGGAACTTTGAGCACGCGGTCACATATCCAGCGGAGGTTTTCCTTTGAATACACTCTCCCGCCCTTGATTGCCGCCTTGCACGATGCCTGATAAAGCCTTGCGTCGAAATATTCGGCTCCTACGCTGTCCACCGTGCCGATTCCATCTGCGAGGGACGATGCAAGCGACACTATCATATCCGAGGAGGCTTCACGCGATATTTCTTCGGGGATCGCCGTAAGCTCTACCCCCGTTTCGCACCGTGTTAAACTCAAACCCGACAGAGCGTATCCTGTCTCCGTACTCTCCGACGGCGTCAAGCTCGTTTTCGGTCAGCTCAACCTTTATCGGAAACATGAGTACCTGCGAATGCTTATTCTTCTTTTTCATCTTATCGCAGAGGCTGTCGAAGATAATTCTTTCGTGAGCCGCGTGCTTGTCGATAAAAACAAGCCGATCGTAAAGCTGAACAATTATGTAGCAGTTATACGCTTCCCCGAGAATAAGGTAGTCGGGAATGCGCTCATTCTCGGCGGTATCGGAGCGTTCTTCCGCCGAATCAGCTTCATCATCAGGCTTTTCCGAGGAGGCGGGATGAGCGTCCGAGGATGACGGGATATCGCTTGCCGCAGTTTCAGTGCGTTCGGAGGCTTTTTCGCCGTGCGATGCAAAGTCCGCGATCGGTGAATCCGACAGGCTTTCGGATGTATCGGAAGCAGCGAAAGCGGCGGTGTCAGCCGGGGATGAATAATGAAGCGTTCCTGTATGATCGGCGGCGAAATCCGTGTGCTGCACGCTTTCGCCCGTCTCAAGCGAGGAAAGAGCGTCTCCGATTTTTGTTCCGTCGGAGACCGTCTGCCCGGAAAGCTTCTCCGTCCGGTATCCTGCATTCTCCGCGGCCGACAAGGCTTCACGTTCGGTACCGGCATCCGTAGCCCGCCCCGAATTTTGCACCGGGACGTTTTCAGGGAATATCGAAGCCGCGATCTCCGCCGAAAGTCTGACCGTATTTTCGGTGACGCGGAGCTGCTCGCCCTTCGTCGATTTCTTGTCCGGAGCGAAAGCGCCCGTCAGATTCCGTGCGTCGGCTCCCGACACCCAGAACGACCGGTTCCCCGTTTTCGCGGCACTCCCGTCGTCATTTTCCAATTTCCGAGCGGCGCGCGAGCCAACCTCAAGCTGAGGCATGCTCCCCGATTTTTCAAGTTCGGAAAGCACCGCGTAATACACCGCCTCGAAGATAATTCTCTCGTTTGTGAATTTGACTTCAAGCTTTGCGGGATGGACGTTCACGTCAACCGCCTCGGGCGTGAGTTCAAGATTCAGCACGCAAAAAGGAAACTTATCGGGCGGTATGCGGGTATTGTACGCCTGTTCTACAGCCGCCGCCATCGTGCGGCTTTTGACATAGCGGTGATTGATAAAAAAGTTCTGCATGTTCCTATTCGGGCGGAAGAAGTCCGGCTCGGAGATGTACCCGCTCACGCGGATGCCGCCGTCCTCACGCTCGATATATCTGACGCGCCCGGCGATATCCCGCCCGAACAGCACATATATAACGCCTTTGAGATCGCCGTTTCCCGGTGTCTGGAATTTACACTCCCCGTCTGCAACATAGCGTATGGAGATGTGCGGTGCGCTCAGTGCGATCTTTTCGACGACTCCCGTAACCGCTGCGGTCTCGGTTGAATCCTTTTTCAGGAATTTACGCCGTGCGGGTACATTTGCGAAAAGCTCATCGACGATTACCGTCGTTCCGTCCGCGCATCCGGTCTCCTCGAGGCTGAGTATCTCTCCCGCTTCGGACACGAGTCTTGCTCCGAGGGGAGCGTCCTTCGTCTTTGACACGATCGTCAGCTTTGAAACCGCCGCCGTCGCCGCAAGCGCCTCTCCTCGAAAGCCGAGCGTGAATATCTGCGCAAGGTCTGACGCGGCGGAGATTTTACTCGTCGCGTGACGCAGTATCGTGAGCGGAAGGTCGTCGTACTCGATTCCGCTTCCGTCGTCCGTCACGCGGATGCGCGAGACCCCACCGGAGCGTATTTCCACCGTTATATTTTTCGCTCCCGCGTCGATCGCATTTTCGAGAAGCTCCTTTACGACGGAGGCGGGACGGTCCACGACCTCCCCGGCGGCGATAAGGTTCGCTATATCAAAGCCGAGTACGTTTATCTTTCCCATCGTGTCCCTCCCCTCATTTCATAAGCTTCTTTTTCCAATCAAATATCAAATTCATCGCCTCGATCGGCGTGAGAGTATTTATATCGGTATTTTCTATTGCGTTCACGATATCGTCCTTCGCCATATCCTCGAAGGAAAGCGGAATGTTGTCTCCGCGTTCTTTCTGTGAGATGTTTGACGCATATCCGCCCTTCGCCGCGCGCGGAGCATCTCCCGATTCAAGAGAGGCGAGTATCTCCCGTGCGCGTCTGATAACGGAATCGGGCACACCCGCAAGGCGCGCGACGTCGATTCCGTAGCTGTCGTCCGTCGGTCCGCGCACGATCTTTCTCAGGAATGTTATGTTTTCGCCGCGCTTTTTCGCCGCGATATTGTAATTCACGATTCCGGGAAGCTCGTCCTCGAGAGCGGTAAGCTCATGATAATGCGTGGCGAAAAGCGTCTTTGCGCCGAGCTTTTTAGACGCCGTATACTCCGCCACCGCACGCGCGATCGACATTCCGTCGTACGTGCTTGTGCCGCGTCCTATTTCATCGTAAAGGATGAGGCTTTTCTTCGTAGCGTTCTTCAGTATGTAGGACACCTCGCTCATTTCGAGCATGAACGTGGACTGTCCGCGTGAAAGGTCGTCCGACGCGCCGACGCGGGTAAAGAGCTTATCGACTATGCCGACCTTTGCATATTTTGCGGGAACGAATGAACCGATCTGCGCCATCAGCACGATCAGTGCGACCTGCCGCATATATGTGCTTTTCCCCGCCATATTGGGACCCGTGATAAGCGCAAGGCGGTTGTCACGGCAGTCGAGCTCCGTATCGTTCGGCACAAAGTATGAGTCCGAGACAAACTGTTCGACTACGGGATGCCGTCCGTCCTTTATAATAAGCTCATCTCCTGCCGAAATCTCCGGGCAGATGTATCCGCCGGAATATGCCGCGGCGGCAAGGCTGCAGTAGAAATCGACCTCGGCGAGGAGCGCCGCCCCCTCGCGGATCCTGTCAGCGCTCTCCGCCACCTTATCGCGGATCGCGCAGAAGTAGTCGTATTCGATGGACTTTATTTTGTCTCCAGCTCCGAGTATTCTCGATTCAAGCTCTTTGAGTTCTTCTGTGATAAAGCGCTCCGAATTCGAGAGAGTCTGCTTTCTTATGTACCCCTCGGGGACATTCTCGGAGGACGAACGCGGTATCTCGATATAATAACCGAACACGCGGTTATAGCCTATTTTCAGCTTTTGGATTCCGGTTTTCTCTTTTTCGGCGTTCTCGATCTCGGTCAGATACGTTTTGCTGTCATCGACTATCGAGCGAAGCTCATCAAGCTCGGGACTGTATCCGGGCTTTATCATTCCGCCCTCGCGCACCTGAAAAGGAGGTGTATCGACTATCGTATCGTCGATAAGCTCGCGTACGTCCGAAAGCTCATCCGCATTTGCGCCGAGGGATATGAGTTCGTCATGATCCGATGAGCAGAGAAGTCTCTTTATATCCGGGATCACGGAAACCGTCTGACATATCGCTCGAAGCTCGCGTGCGCTCGCAGTCTTGTATATGACTCTGGTTATAAGCCGCTCGAGGTCGAGCACGGACGAAAGCTTCTCCGAAAGCTCCTCGCGGAGCATGAGGTTTTCGGCAAGCGCACCTACCGCGCTCTGACGGCGGAGTATTTCGGGGATCGAGGTCACGGGATGCTCTATCCGCTCACGGAGCATTCTCGCTCCCGCCGCGGTATTCGTGCGGTCGAGCACCCAAAGGAGCGATCCGCGTTTGTCCTTGCCGACGATCGTCTCGCAAAGCTCGAGATTACGCCTTGTCGATGAATCCATCTCGAGAAACTGCGACCGTGAATAAACAGACATCGAACGGATATACGATGCGTCCGTTTTCTGCGTCTCTTCAATGTACGCAAGCGCGCCGCCCGCGGCAAAAAGAACCCGTTCGTCGCATTCGCCGAAGCGCTCGTGCGCTTTATCTGCGTTTTCACTTGTGAATTTATCCGGAAGCGGAGAGTAAAGCACCCGACCGTCCTTCTCGGCAAGCCATTTTGAAACGGCTTCGATATCCGAGAACGGTACATTCGAGATTATCTCCCTCGGCATATACGTCGAGAGCTCGTTTGCAAGAAGCGTTTCGGCATCCGCACCGGTTATCACGGTCGAGGTCATATATGCGGTCGAAATATCGCAAAAGCAGATTCCGAAGGAACCGTCATCGCAGTAGAGAGCGGCAAGATAATTGTTTCTCGTTTCGGGAAGGAGCGTCGATTCGATAAGCGTACCGGGGGTCACAACGCGGATGACCTCTCGCCTGACAAGCCCTTTTGCAAGTGCGGGATCCTCCGTCTGCTCGCATATTGCGACCTTATACCCCGCCGAGATAAGCTTTCCGATATATCCTTCGGCTGAATGATACGGAACGCCGCACATCGGCGCGCGCTGCTCTTCTCCGCAGTCGCGTCCCGTCAAAGTAAGCTCAAGCTCGCGCGATGCGACCTGCGCATCCTCGAAAAACATTTCATAAAAGTCCCCGAGGCGGTAAAAAAGGATATAATCCTTATATTTATCCTTGACCTCGAAGTACTGTTCCATCATCGGAGTCATACATTATCCCCGCTTCAAAATAATATCATCTGTAATCTCAGTGGCAGCCGCCGCAGGTGGAGCAGTCGTGTGTACACGGTGCCTTTCCGGTTATCTCTGTTTGGAGAAGCGCGCTGATCTCTCCGTAAAGCTCATCGTAATCCGCCTTTGCGCGGAGATACTCCTCATAGAGATCGTTCTTGGTCACGGCGTCGTATATCTCGCCTATACGCTTCTCTATCGCCTTTATCATATCGTTATCGCGCTCTTTTTCGGCATACTGTGACGCAAGCGCGCTCTGCTGCACGTTGTACTCGGTGATAAGCTTCGTCATTTCGGGATCGTTATTATACTTTTCCTCCGCCTCGTTCAGCGCGATGTATCTCGCATCGGTGCGGATAAGGCGTCCGAGTTCACGGACGGCGTCTGCCGTTTCATCATTCATAACCGTATTTTTCATTTTATCTTCTCCTGTTTTTCTTTTGATTTTTCATACAAGCGTTCCGTTTATCGAGAACGTATCGGCGGAATCGACACGGACGTTGACAAACGAGCCTATAAGCTCCGGCGTGCCCGGGAAATGGATCGGTCTCGGGGAATCTCCGCGGCCCGTAAGATTTCCGCTGTCGGTTTTGCTTATCTCCGTGGCAAGAAGCTTCATTGTTCTGCCGACGAAGCGTTCGTTTCTCTCGCGTGAGATCTCATTCTGCAGCTCTATCATGCGCGCAAAACGCTCCGTTGATACCTCATGCGGTATCTGACCGGGCATTTCAGCCGCCTTTGTCCCGGTGCGCGGCGAATAAATGAACGAAAAGATCATGTCGTAACGTACCGCTTCAAGCGCTTTCAGCGTACATTCAAAGTCATCCTCGGTCTCGCCGGGGAACGAAACGATTATATCGCTCGTCAGGCTGACGTCGGGGCATTTCGCCTTCAGCTTTGCGACCGTATCCATATAATGCGCAAGATCGTAATGGCGGTTCATGCTTTTCAGGATTCGGTCGGATCCGGACTGAAGCGGCAGGTGAAAATGCTTCACGACCTTATCCTCGGCGGAAAAAACGTCGATCAGCTCATCGGTCACGTCTTTCGGATGGCTCGTCATAAAGCGGAGGCGGAAATCTCCGTCTATTGCGCATATGCGGCTGACAAGCTCGGCGAACGAGCACGAAAAGTCGGTGTCGTTGCCGTAGGAATTGACGTTCTGCCCGAGCAGGGTTATCTCCTTTGCGCCGTCGGCGACGAGGCGTTTCGCCTCATCTATCACCGCATCGGGAGTACGGCTTCTCTCGCGCCCTCTCGTATAAGGAACAATGCAGTACGAACAGAAATTATTACAGCCGTACATTATGCTGAGCCATGCGCTGTGCTTCACGCTCCGCTCGGAGTCGATTCCCTCGGGAATCCTGAAATCGTCGTCGCAGGATTCGAATCTGCGGCTGCCGCCGCTGACCGCGGAATACACAAGCTCCGGAAGCTTATGAAGCGATCCGGTATCGAAAACAAAGCCGACATACGGATAGCTGTATTTCAGCTTGTCCGCTCTGTGTCCCTGCGTTACCATGCATCCGCCGACGCCTATCACGACATCGGGATCGGCATCCTTTATATGCTTGTACTGTCCGATTATGGAGAGTGCCTTTTTCTCTGCGTGCTCGCGCACTGCGCAGGTATTCACGAGGATCAGCTTTGCCTTTTCGGGCTCGTCGCAAACGGTATATCCCATTTTGCGGCACAGTCCCGCCATGCGTTCGCTGTCCGCCTCATTCTGCTGGCATCCGAAGGTGCGGATGTAGCAGTACTTTTCCCCGCCGTTCAGCTTTTTTACCTCGTCGCATACCGAAAGCTCATATGCCATCTCCGCTTCCGATACGGTTCTTGATCTTTTGGATTCTGCCAATTTTAACTCCGTCAATTAAGTAATTTATATTTTTCCGAGAGAAGCGAAAATGTATCTCCCGATTTGAGACCGTCGGTCGTGTACACGCCTTCGTCGGTTATGAAGACCGCTTCGAAGGATATGCCCGAGCTTTTATAAAATTCAAGAGAGCGTTCGACTCCCATAACGAAAAGCGCGGTTGCAAGCGCGTCCGAAAGCGCTCCGTCCGCGGCGCATACCGTGACGCTGCGCACGCCGGAATCCGCCGGATATCCCGTGGACGGATCGAAGATATGGTGATACCGCTTCCCGTTCTCTTCGAAATATCTCTCATAATCTCCGGAGCTTGAGACAAACCCGCTTTCGATTTCGAGGGATATCACGTTTTTCGAGGTGTCGTCGGGATCGCACACGGTTATTCTGAATTTCTTTCCGTCGGGCTTGCTTCCGAATACGCCGACCGTGCTTCCGAACGAGCAAAGTCCGTACTTCACTCCGGCAGTCGGAAGATATTCCACAATCTTCTGAACCGCGTATCCCTTCCCTATTCCGCCGAGATCGATGCGAAGCGCGGAATCGTCCTTATAGCCCTTTCCGTTCTCAAGGCTGATTTTGTCATACCCGATATGCGAAAGCGCGTCGCCGATGCTGTCCCCCGACGGGACGGGACCGCCGCCGTTTATGTTCCAGAGAGAGGAAAGTGCGCCGATCGTCGGATCGTATGCTCCGTCGGTCGCGGCGGCAAGATCGAGCGCGGTTTTCAGCACTGCGGAAAATACGCCGTCCGGATCCTCCGTTTCGCCGTCGGAGGAGTTAAAAAGCTCAGCCGGTGTTCCCGCGATATTCACCGAAAGCTCCTTCTCGATATCCGTGGCGATCTTCTGCGCTGCCGCCGATGCGCTGTTCAGCACATCATCGGAAGCACCGGAGCTTGCAAGCCGCAGCTTCATGTTCGCGTTCATGACAAAATATTCGCTGTCGCTGTATTCGGTTTTGCCGGCTCGGCACGATGTGAGAGCGGAAAGCGATATCAGCGCCGCGCAAACAAGCGCAGCCGTGCGTTTCGTTTTCATAAAACAATCACGTCCGTTCGTTTTTTTCTATATGCAGCCGATCAAAGATCGGCGTCATAAGCTCCATTACGGCACCCGTGGCAATTCCGCTTATAAGCGAAACGGGAATCAGATATACGGCGCAGAAAAGCGACGCTCTGCCGAAAAATGCAAAGGAAACGGCAAGTTGGCCCGCGGTGTGAAAAACTGCGCAGGCTGCCGATATTCCGACAAGGCTGAAATGCTTTCCGATGCCCGTACAGAAAAGCGCAAGCACGGCAAGAGACAAAAGCGTCCCCGCAGCCGAAAACAGAAACGACACCGGATTTGAAAAAAGCAGCGACGAAAGCATGATCTTCAAAATCGCCGTAAATGCGGCATCGGCAAATGAAAACAAATACGCCGCCGCCATAACCGCTATGTTGGCAAGTCCGAGCCTGAATCCGGGTATCGGGATCGCGGCGGAAACAGGAAGCTTTATCTCAACAAAGGTGAACATCAGCGCAAGGGCTGCAAACAGCGCATCAAACGCGATGCGCCTCGCCTTATCCGAATGCATAATCCGCCTCCGTTTCGCCGTTCACGGTAATCGAAACTCCGGCAGGCACGCAGATCAAGCTGTCGCCGGGGCGCGATATTCTGCCCGCCTTCATGCAGATGCCGTCGCGGCAGGTCGACTCTTCCACATACACGGCGCGGGAATCTATAACGATCTTCAGCTTCTCGCCGTTTGACTCTACGTTTATCACGCGGTTTTCCGAAATCGGATATACCGTGCGTTCCCCTCCGCAGGAAACGCTTACGCTCTCTCCATGCGTGAGGTAAGCATTTCTGAAAATCGGCACCGAAACAGATATCGCGGCGACGATAACGCAAAGCACGATATCAGCCGCTGTCAGGTGTTTTGCAGACGGTTTAAGTTTCATAAGCTCTCCGTTCGATTCCGGCTTTTTGCTGCAGAAATGCATTATTCATTATATTATACCGCATAATTTGTGCCGTGTCAATTGAGATGAGGTATATTGAGCGCCGCTGCGGACAAAATATTTGAGGCAGTGATGCTTTGCGCGTGCGAAAGCACGCGGTCGGGTGAGACGGAATTCGCAAAGTATGATTTTCCGCAATTTCTCTCGATCGGTTAAGCTGCACGGTTTTACGTTGTACGAATCTCTCTTTGTCAAAGCGGGAATGCGCCGAGGCAAACCGACATTATGTCAGCGCGGACGGTAAATACGAAAGGAGCAGACAAATGATAACGGTATTTTTCCGAACGATAGTCATATACGCCGTACTTCTCATATCGGTGCGCATAATGGGAAAGCGGCAGCTCGGAGAGCTTGAACTGTCGGAGCTCATCACCACGCTTATGGTATCGGAGCTTGCCGTACTTCCGATTTCGGACAAGCGCATCCCCGTGCTGTACGGTATTGTGCCGATTCTTGTGCTTCTTTCCGTGGAGGTCATATTATCGCAGATAATCACCGTTTCGCCCGCAGCCAAGCGGATCTTCTGCGGCACTCCGGCAATCCTCATACGCGACGGTAAAATCGACGAAAAAGCCCTTCGCCGCGCGAGGATCGGGGTCGATGAGCTCATGTCGGAGCTGCGGCAGAACGGATGTGCGGGTCCCGACGGGGTCAAGTACGCGATAATCGAAGCCAACGGAAAGCTGTCCGTCATTCCGAAAGCGTCAGCCTCCCCGCCGAACGCTGAGGACATCAGCGTAAAGGTAAAGGAAAAAGGAATCGAACACAGCGTTATAATTAATTCAAGGATAAGCCGCCGCTCTCTCTCTCAGGCGGAAAAGAATTCCGAATGGCTCGAAAGAGAACTCGCAGAGCACCGTGCGACACCTGAGGAAATAATTCTGATGACGGTTGACGACACGGGGAAGGTACGGATACAGAAGAAAAAGAATTCCGGAAAAAGAAAGGCGTAGGTTTGGAATGAAAACATTTATATTCGCAGTATGTATTTTTATTCTGTGCGGCGCGCTCGTTTTTTTTAATTCCGCATACATCACGTCAAAAGCAGGCGAGCTGTCCGAGCGTGCGGACAAGCTTCCGGATTCGCCGAACGATTATGAAAGAATATACACAGAGTTGAATAGCAAATGGCATGAGCTCAGACCGGTCATGTGCATCACGGTCAGTCATACGGAAGCCGGAGAAATCGACGACGCACTCGACGAAATAGCACAGAGGGCGCGTTCCGGCGATGTTTCCGGGTATCGTGCGGCTGTTGGAAAGCTGAAGCAACGTCTTGACGAGGTTTCGCGTTCTGAAACACTCAGCCTCGAAGGAATATTATAAATATGCATGATTTATGTATGTGATTCATCATTGTGCATATTTTGACGTGCCCTTCACCGAGCCTTGTGTTCAACAGTGACAAATCGCAAATTATTTAATTTTCGGGGGTTGACAAATTTGCAAGCCAAGTGTATAATTATACACATAAATCGAATATGCTCGGGAGGGCGAACAAATGGACAAGTCAAAAATCAAAAAAGTCGTGCTCGCGTATTCAGGCGGTCTCGACACTTCCATAATAATTCCGTGGCTCAAGGAGAACTACAACAACTGCGAAGTCATCGCGGTTTCCGGCGATGTCGGTCAGGGCACGGAGCTTGACGGGCTTGAGGAAAAGGCAAAGAAAACCGGAGCTTCAAAGCTCTACATAGAGGACCTCAACAAGGAATTCGTCGAGGACTACATATTCCCCACCGTCAAGGCGGGTGCGGTATACGAAGGCGATTACCTTCTCGGCACGTCGTTTGCGCGTCCGGTCATTGCAAAGCGTATCGTTGAGATTGCTCTTGCCGAAGGTGCCGACGCAATCTGCCACGGCTGCACGGGCAAAGGAAACGATCAGGTTCGTTTCGAGCTTACGATCAAGGCATTTGCGCCCGATATGCCGATCATCGCTCCGTGGCGTGAGTGGAACATCAAATCCCGTGAGGAAGAAATCGAATACGCGGAAGCACACAACATTCCTCTGAAAATAAACCGCGAGACCAACTACTCGAAGGATAAGAATCTGTGGCATCTCTCTCATGAGGGACTTGATCTCGAGGATCCCGCAAACGAGCCTCAGTACAACAAGCCCGGATTCCTTGAGATGGGTGTATCTCCCGAGATGGCGCCCGACAAGCCGACGTATGTCAAGATTTCGTTCGAGAAGGGCGTTCCCGTTGCAATCGACGGCAAGAAGATGGGCGCGGTTGACATTGTAAAGACGCTGAACAAGCTCGGCGGCGAGAACGGAATCGCCGATCTTGTGGAAAACCGCCTTGTGGGAATGAAATCCCGCGGCGTTTACGAGACTCCCGGCGGAACGATCCTCTACCGTGCGCATCAGGTGCTCGAAACGATCACGCTTGACCGCGACACCCAGCATTACAAGGAGCTTGTAGCTTCAAAGTTTGCCGAGCTCGTATACTTCGGTCAGTGGTTCACTCCCCTGCGCGAGGCGCTCTCCGCGTTCGTTGACAAAACGCAGGAAAACGTAACCGGAAATGTCACGCTCAAGCTCTACAAGGGCAACATGATAACCGCGGGTGTGGTTTCGCCGTATTCGCTCTACAGCGAAGAGATCGCAACCTTCGACGAAGATCACGTTTACGATCAGAAGGACAGTGCGGGATTCATCAATCTGTTCGGACTTCCGATCAAGGTCGCTGCGAAGGCTCGCATGAACAAAGACAAATAATCCGTACACCATTACGGGGGAATCCATTTCGGGGTTCCCCCGCATATCGGTATTAAGGCGGTTTCAAAGCCGCTCATAAAAAGGAAAGGCACGGTTATAAAACATGGAAAAAATGTGGGCAGGCAGATTCTCGAAAGCTCTTGACAGCACTGCCGACGATTTCAACTCCTCCCTTCGCGTTGACTGCCGCATGTACAGGGAAGATATCGAAGGCTCGATGGCTCACGCCGCTATGCTCGGCGCGCAGGGCATTATATCAAAGGAGGACGCAGACGCAATCATTTCCGCCCTCGGGGACATTCTCGACGATCTTGATTCGAGAAAGCTTGATTTCTCGGGCGGCGGCGAGGATATACACATGTTCGTCGAAGCCGAGCTGACAAAGCGTATCGGCGACGCGGGAAAGCGGCTGCACACCGCGCGCAGCCGAAACGATCAGGTCGCGCTTGACATCCGTCTTTACCTTCGCCGCGAGGTCGGCGAAATATCCGAGCTTCTCCGCTCGCTCATGTCCCTGCTCTGCCGAATCGCGCGTGCCAATGCATCCGTAATAATGCCGGGGTACACTCACCTTCAGCGCGCTCAGCCCGTAACCTTCGGTCATCACATGATGGCTTACGCGATGATGTTTGAGCGCGATCTCGGAAGGCTTGCTGACAGCGCGAAAAGGATGAATTATTCCCCTCTCGGATGCTGCGCTCTTGCGGGAACGACGTATCCGACCGACCGTTTTGCGGTCGCCGAAGCTCTGAATTTCGACGGGGTAACAAGAAACAGCCTCGACGGAGTTTCCGACCGCGATTTCTGCGCGGAAATTGCCGCAGCGCTCTCCATACTCATGATGCATCTGTCACGGTTCTCCGAGGAGATCGTAATGTGGTCGTCATGGGAGTTCAAGTTTATCGAGCTCGACGACAGCTATTCCACCGGATCAAGCATAATGCCTCAGAAGAAGAATCCCGACATGGCGGAGCTTATCCGCGGAAAGACAGGTCGCGTATACGGAGATCTGACGACGATCCTCGTCATGCTCAAGGGTATTCCGCTTGCGTACAACAAGGACATGCAGGAGGACAAGGAGGCGATCTTCGATGCGGCGGACACGGTAAAGATGTGTCTCTCGGTCATGACGCCGATGCTTGAGACCATGAGGGTGCTGCCCGACAACATGAAGAACGCCGCCGCGCGCGGATTCATAAACGCGACAGATCTCGCTGACTATCTCACGAAGCGCGGAGTTGCGTTCCGCACGGCTTACAAGATCGTCGGTCAGCTCGTCGCAAAATGCATTGCGGAGGGCGAAGTGCTCGAAACGCTGCCGCTCGATGCATACCGTGAATATTCGGACGTGTTCGATTCCGATCTGTACGGCGAGATTAGTCTCGAGTCCTGCGTCATGAAGAGAAACAGCGCGGGCGGGACATGCCCCGACGAGGTTATCCGCCAGGCGGAATACATTGAAAGCGTGCTCGGCATCAACTGATGCGTTTTTCAGTCAAGGTTTCCGTCCGCTCAGCCGGAATTTTAGCTATAACACTTATAAAAACAGGCTCACCGAAGAACGGTGAGCCTGTTTTTTATATCTCCCTTTTTCATGCGGGACTTTCAACTATTTTATAGTAGATCCTTGCGGTCCGCGCATACACGACGGCATAAAGTATTGCGAATGCGAGAGCCGTTGCCGCGGTGCAGCAGACGAACAGCGGCACGTTTGTAAAGCCAACTATGGAGATCATGCGCGATATCATATTGAAGGAAAACGCAAGATGTACGAACGATGTCACAAGCGGAAGGAAGAACACCATAAGAACCTGTGCTCTTATCGAGCGCTTTACTTCCCTGCGGCTCATTCCGACCTTCTGCATAATTTCAAAGCGCTTTTTATCCTCATAGCCTTCGGATATCTGCTTATAGTAGATGATCAGCACGGCTGCCGCCGCAAAAAGCGAACCGAGGAAGATTCCGATGAAGAACAGTCCTCCGAATATCGACATGAAATCCTGACGGCTGTCATCGACGCATCTCGGAAGGATATAGTTATATTCGTAATCCGAGGTTTCGCCGAGTCTGTCAATGAATGCGGACAATATCCGATTCTGCATGCCGTCCGGACCGTCAACGTCGAACTCCAGAAGTGCGTCGGGAGCGATGTAGTACCTTTCGATATCGCGGTCTTCATCACAGAACAAGACTTTGGCAAGTGAGCGAAGGACGATGTCGTCCTTTACGATAAAATAGCAAATGTCGGGATCGTCGTAGTAATACTCATCGGCGAACACCAGATCGTCAAGCGTTTTCTTCACCGTAAGCTTTACGCCTTCGCCGCTGTAGCCCCTGAACTCACATTCATTGTAAGCCCACGGCACGTTAGGCGAATAGTAAATAACTTCGCCGCCGTCAAGTCCGATATTCTCGCCGCCGTTCCGGATGTACTCCGAAAGCGGGACGAGCACGAGCCTGCACACCCGCATTTCATCGCCGCCATACATATCAAACACTCCGCCGGAACGTCCGACCGTATACACGTCAAATCTGTAGGCGATCGTATCGAGCATTTCACCTCCGCAGGAGACAACGGACTGTCTCATTTCTTCGCATATTCCGTCGAAATCCTCTTCCTCGATCGCCGAGCAGTGGACTATTATGTCGCGGGGAAATTCATTTCTGAGCGAATCCTCGGCGCCGATATAGAGCGACACGGTTGTTGACACGGTGACGAGAAGCATCGTAGACAGTATGCATATGTTGGCAAGCCCCACAGCGTTCTGCTTCATGCGGTACATCATTCCCGAAACTGTCGTAAAATTCTTCAGCTTATAGTAAAAGCCCTTATTTTTACGGAGCATTTTGAGCACGGCTATCGAGCAGGCGCAGAAGAGGCAGTATGTTCCGATTATAACCAATATCACGGCGGCAAAGAACATGAGAAAAGCCGTAGTGGGAGTTTCGATCTTCAAAGCGAGAATATAGCCCGCCGCAAGAGTGACAACTCCGAGAAATGCGATCGGCCATTTGACCCTCGGCTCCTTTTCGCCGACGGACGACGAGGAAAGAAGCTCGACGGGCTTCGACAAATGTATTCTGCCGAGGTTATAGAGAAGTGTGAGAAAGAATATCGCGCAGAAAACCGCAGCGGTCGATGCTACCCCGATCGCCGAAACCGAAAAGCCGAACTCGACGCCGTAGCCCATTATTTTCGTCATCAGGAGCAAAAACAGCTTCGAAAAGAGTATTCCGAGTCCGATGCCGCCTCCGATACTTATAAGCGCGGTATACAGAGTTTCGGCGGAAAGGACGCACGCGATATGCTTTTTCTCCATTCCGAGAATATTGAAAAGTCCAATCTCCTTTTTACGGCGCTTCATGAGAAAGCTGTTTGTGTAAAAAATGAACACCGATGAAAATATCGCTATAACGACCGTTCCGAGTCCGAGAACAATTCCGAGAGATTCGTGGTTTTCCATTGCCGGATTCGTTCTGAGATACACCATGATGTAAAACATCATGACGTTTCCGATGCCCGCAAGAAGGTACGGAATATAGAATTTGCCGTTTTTTCTGAGATTCTGAGCGGCTAATCGGAAATAGAAAAGCTTATTCATCGCCGTTCCCTCTCATAACCGCCGTAAGCGCGTCCGATATCTTTGCGTACATATCCTCGGTGCTCATCTGCGCACGGTATATCTGATGGAACACCTCTCCGTCGCGGAGGAACAGCACGCGCTTCGCGTGCGATGCCGCCTTTGTCGAGTGGGTGACCATGACGATCGTCTGCCCATCCTCGTTTATCGATGCGAAAAGCTTCAAGAGCGCGTCGGTCGCCTTTGAATCAAGCGCTCCGGTCGGCTCGTCGGCGAGCACCAGCTTCGGTCCGGTGATCAGCGCACGCGCTATCGCCGCGCGCTGTTTCTGTCCGCCTGAGACCTCATACGGATACTTCTTCAGTATGTCGGATATCCCGAGCTTCTTTGCGATCGGGGTAAGGCGCGAGCTCATCTCGGCGTACTTCTTCCCCGCAAGCACGAGCGGAAGGTATATATTATCCTCAAGGGAAAACGTATCGAGAAGGTTGAAATCCTGAAAGACGAATCCGAGGTTGTCCCGTCTGAAAGCCGAGATATCCTTTTCCTTTATCTCGCTTATGTTCTTTCCGTCGAGCATGACCTCTCCCGAGGTCGGCTTATCGAGAGCGGCGAGGATATTAAGAAGCGTGGTTTTTCCCGAGCCGGATTCGCCCATTATGGCGACGTACTCCCCCTCTTCGACCGCAAAGCTTACGTTCGTCAGTGCCTGGACCCGCGTCCCTCCGAATCGGCCTGTGTATACTTTTTTCAAATTATTGACCTGAAGCATTGACATATTAGGTATCTGCCTTTCGTTACAAGCATAATTCCGGACTTTCGTCCGTTTTCGCTGACAATTATACCGCAAAGTAAAAATGCAAGCCATCGTTCGGGCTTACATTTTCACCGTATTTCTTACATTTCCGTAAGGTTCGCATCCGTGAAGTCAAGATAAACGCGAGTCCCGACCCCGACTTCGGATTCTATGCGCATCGAGAAACCGAGCCTGTCCATTATCTGCCGGCACAAATACAGCCCGATCCCGGTGGATTTTTTATCCTCATGACCGTTATACCCCGTATACCCTTTTTCCGATATGCGGGGAAGATCTTCGGGAGAAATTCCGATCCCCGTATCCTCTATGCATATGGCGCCGGATAAGGCGGGATCGGAGCAGACCGATATTTTCCCTTTTTCCGTATATTTCAGCGAATTCGACACTATCTGTTCGATGACAAACGCGACCCATTTTTCGTCGCCGACCGCGAAAGCCTCCGTGCCGCCGTACTCAAGCGCAATTCCCTTTTTGATAAACAAGCGGCGGTATTTTCTGACCGCTTCGCGTATCGGGCGGTCAAGCGGAAAGCGCTTCATCACGAAATCCGACATATGGCCCTCGCATCTCATGTAGGTAAGCACCATTCCGACATATTCCTCGATGTGGAAAAGCTGTTCTTCAAGCTCCGCTCTGTCAGCGTTTCCCGACTGCAGAAGCAGTCTCATCGCCGATATCGGCGTTTTGATCTGATGCACCCACATGGTGTAATAATCCGCAGTCTCGCTGACCGTGCGCTCCTTTTCGGATTCAGCGGCGCACTTCTTCTCAAAGATCGCGGATATGATGCGGTAAAGATCCTCTTCCGGCAAATTCCGCGGCGGCGGAAGCACCGATATGTCCGCATCGACGGACAAAAGGACTCTCGACAGGCGGCGGTGACGGCGCACAAACAGTACGAAATCGAACACGGCGGACACCGCAAGCACCGTGCCCGAAAGTGCAAAGGCGTACAGCACGGGCTCGGTCGGCAGGTCGTAGAGCGACAGCGTGAGCGCGGGAAACGCAAACGCCGTCAGAAAAAGAAGCAGAATTTTTATGCGGTATTTCAGATATTCGGACAAAATTCTCATTTTGCGTCTCCGTCGTTTTCGATTATATATCCGATGCCCTTCTTTGTCTTGATGAAATCGGTCAGGCCGTGATCGGCGAGGGTATTGCGAAGCCGTGTTATATTTACCGTCAAAGTGTTGTCGTCAACGAAGCTGTCTGTTTCCCACAGCTTATCCATAAGCTCAGCGCGAGTAACTATCTTTCCCGCGTTTCCCATAAGCACCTCGAGAATACGGTATTCGTTTTTTGTAAGCTCGATCCGCTCTCCGCCGCAGGAGAGAGTTGCATCCCCCATATTCAGTACCGCCCCGCGGCATTCCGGTCCGTCGCTCCGGAGCGGCATATTATATGCGCGGCGCAGCACGGCGCTCACCTTTGCATTGAGCACATCGAGATCGAACGGCTTTGCAAGGAAGTCGTCGCCTCCCATATTCATAGCCATTACGATATTCATGTTATCCGATACGCTCGATATGAATACAACGGGCACATTTGAGACCTTGCGTATTTCCGTGCACCAATGGTATCCGTTAAAGAACGGGAGCGAAATATCGAGAAGCACAAGCTCGGGTGCGAACTCACCGAATTCCGTCATAACGTCCTTGAAGTTTTTCACACATCGAACCTCGTAGCCCCACGAAGAAAGATACGACGACATTGCAGACAGTATAACGGGATCGTCCTCACATATAAGTATTCTGTACATTTCATTCTTCCTTTCGCTCCGCACACGGCTCTCTTTCGCTAATGATTCTATCACAAAAGATGCGAAAAAGCAACAAAAGACCGCGGATCGGACGAAAGCATTTCTTCCGTCCGGCCGCAGCCTTTTTATTTTATCACGCCTGCATATCAGACGTATGTATCGTCGATCTGCTTCAGCTCGCGGTAAGTGTCGATCTCCGCGATGTCGTCAAAGGAGCACTCGCGCACGGCGATTTTGTATTCGTCGAGATGATATTCAAGCGCGACCTGATCCCAATAACGCTCTTTTCCTCCGGGGGAATTGTAGACCTGCTCGATATGTCCCGCAAGGCGCGCGCCGTCCTGCGCGTTCCAATACGAAATTCCGAACATATGGTGGCAGTTCGTTCCTCCGACGCAGAGCTTTGTGATGATCCCGTTTTTCGTCTTGAAGCACCAATCGTCCGTAACGTCAACCGGAACTCCGAGATAATTCGAGCAGTACTGATACTTGCATATGAGCGCGGGATTGTACAGAAGCAGGTCCGCTTCGCAGAGATATGCGTTCTGAAGGAGATATCTTTCGCACATTGCAGAGGAGATATTGTTTGCTTCATTATATACGGGATTCTCGATGAATTTGATGTTGGGGTATTTATAGAGAAGCTGATCGAACTGCTCGGAAAGATATCCGCGTATTATGTACACCTCTTCGATCCCGGCGGCGTAGACCGCGTCGAGAAGGCTGTCGATTATTCTCTTTCCGTGAACCCGAACGAGAGGCTTCGGCGTATTGAGCGTGATCGGGACCATTCTCGATCCGAAGCCTGCGGCAAAGATCACCGCGCGCTTGACGCGGTACGGCTCAAGCGCATCAAGTCCTTCGGGAGTTACCGTTCCCGATTTTACGAATCCCGCTTCCGTGAGCTGTGCAAGCGTTTTATTTACAACTCCGAGCGACATTCCCGTGCCTTCGGCAATGCTTCGCTGGGTCTCGGGCTCTCCCTTTTCGGCCATTCTGACAAGAATGTCAAACTGTTTTTTTGTCAGCATTCTTTATCTCCGTTCTGTTTTTATTATATCGTTTCGGCTGCATTCTTTTTAAGCGAGAAATCACATCCGTTTTTATATCATGCTTCGGCGTGGGTATTTCACACCGCCCGTATCGACGTTCCGAAAAAATTACGGAAAAAACCGTTTTTTCGATGCAAAAGCCGCGATTTTAATCCGAAGCGGATTCCGTTCCGTTCATTTTTCAGCGCGGGTATTCCAAAGCGGAAACGTTTTGCCGCCAAAAACACGAATCGCCGCAGCTTTTTTGTTCAGCATGAGTTTGATTATATCACCGTTTCGAACAAAAGTCAAGTGAAAAAGAAAATTTATACGTTTTTTTGCCCGTTTGGTGTTTACATGGAATTTACATTATGATATAATTGAGAATATCGTATGCCGCCGTGCGGTTTTGTGTCTGTCAGCGGCAAATAATGTAAAATTCCGAGGAAAGCGAAATCGATATGAAGAAAAAACAAAAAAATTCCCGTATCGGAGAGAGTGGAACCGAAACCTGCGCGACAGTGCGCGGTCCTTCGTTTGCGGATAAGTTCCGTGCGCTTTTGACCGACAAGAGAAAATTCAGAATGCGGCTCATTCCCGCGCTGCTCATGTCGTTTGCATTTGCATTCACATTTTTCGTTTTCGGTCCGTATGAGTTATATATTTCCAACATGAAATACATAACCTTCTCATTCAGGTACCTTGTGATGCCGATGGTGATCTGCGGGCTGTGTGTTTTTATAGTACTCTCATTCATACTTCTTATGCTCAGGGGCAAGCTGTTCAATTATGCGCTGTCGTTTATCGCAGCTCTCACGATCGCGGGTTATGTTCAGGGCAACTTCATAAACATAAAGCACGGTACGCTCGACGGTTCCTCCGTAGATTGGACTGCATATACGATCCCGGCTGTGCTCAATGCTCTCATATGGCTCGGCATTCTCGCTTTCGTGCTTGCGGTCATGTATTTCAGCCGCAAGGCGTGGACTCTCGGCATCGGTATCGTCTCCGTAATGCTCATCGGTGCGCAGACCGTCGCGCTGATATCTCTTCTCACGACCACGAACTTCACGATAATAAGTGGGAACGGGTATCTTTCCGACGATGGGATATACGAGCTTGCTCCGAAGAACAACGTCGTTGTATTTCTGATGGATCGTTTTGACACCGCATATGCCAAAAAGCAGCTTGAGGACCCCGAGGTTGAGAAAAATCTTTCCGGATTCACCTATTATGAGGATTTCACCGGAAGCTATTCGCGCACATATCCTTCCGTAAACTATCTTCTCACCGGAATCAAAACCGACTATTCCGTTCCCACCGACGAATATGTAAAGAAAGCGTGGGAGGAAACGACATTTCTCAAGGACATAAAGAACGCCGGATACGCGTCAAAGATATATACCGAAGCGAATTATGTATATTTTGATATAGACAATCTCCGCGGCTCGGTTGACAACATCGGCGAATCCACGCAAACCGTAAATTACAGGGAAATGGTGCGCTATATGCTCACTCTCTCGGCGTACCGTTACGCGCCCGAAGCGCTGAAGCCGTATTTCTGGTTCTACACCGGCGATCTTGCAAGCATCGCAACCGTATCAAATCCCGAATCGAGCATACACAAGACCGACGATGTGGAATTTTACAAAGGGGTGCGCGAAAAAGGAATCTCCGTTGATGATTCTCTGACCGGCGAGTTCATTTTCTATCACCTTCAGGGCTCGCACGATCCGTTCGTAATGGACGCAAACGGCAACCGCGTAGACGTTTCGTCATGGGATTGGAGTGCGGGGCTCAAAGGTCAGACGCGCGGAAACCTCAACATGATCTTTGAATACGTAAGGCAGCTCAAGGCTCTCGGCTTATACGACAGCACGACGATAATCATCACCGCGGATCACGGCTGGACGGGAACCATGGAGAAGCTTGATCACGAGAGGCTTCTCGCAACATTCGTAAAGCCTGCGGGCGCCGATCCCGACGAGCCGCTCAAGAGATCGTCGAAGCAGGTATGCCAGGACAACCTCCGCGCATCGATCATATCGTACCTCGGGCTTGATTCAACGCCTTACGGACGCACGCTCGAGGACATCGGCGAAGACGAAACCGTCACACGTTATTTTTGGATGAGCGGTTCGAACTCGACCAAGTCAAGACGCGACGTGAACCTTGTCACCTACGAAATCAACGGCGACGGACGGAATTTTGAAAATTGGAAGATCATAAACAAAACGCCGATCGAATACCCGTTCTACGACGCGAAATAACGCTCAGGCGAACGGTCTCAAACAATGCGAAAACAAGAAAGGGCGCCCGGACACGCGGCGCGGATAATTAAAATGAACAAATTAAAGCATCTTCTGTCATTTCTGTTTTTCTTTGTATTCTCGATGATTCTCTTCTCGGTTACCGCATTTGCATACATCGACCCCTCGGCGATGACGTACATAATACAGATAATCGCCGGAGTCGTGATCGCCGCGGGTGCCGCGTTCGGATTCTATTGGAGAAAGATCAAGCGCGCCTTTTCCAAGAGAAAGGGCGAGGACGCATATTCGGCAGACTATGATCTTGACGACGATGACGATGACGGATATGACGATTACGAGATAGACGACGGCGGAGAATATGAGAGCAACGACGCTCCCGCCGCGGCTGCACAGGCGGCGTACAGAACCGCCGTACCCACCCCGGATGCGGGACTTGCCGCATCTTCGGCAAGCGCATATTCCGAAAGCACACGTCCCATCGCCGGCATTTACGACGATATCAAAATTCCGGAATCCCCCTCGGACAAGTACGATGAAGTCGGAGGCGAAAGCGCTCTTCTCAGAGAAAACCGAGAGCTTCGCCGTCTGCTTGCCGAAGAGCGCGAGAAGGTCGAGATCCTGAAAAAGTCGCTTCACATCTGCACTCAGCCCACGAAGAAGTAATTCCATGAAGAAGGAAAAGAATACGGACGGATGTGCCGCGCGAAAATGGCTTTTGATCCCGCTATCCGCTCTGGTCGCCGCGTTTCTTATAAATTTCTTCATTATAGTGAATGCGCGTGTTCCGTCGGGCTCGATGCGCCCGACCGTTCCGGAGAATTCGGCGGTTCTCGGTCTGCGGACGTCATACGCATTTTCACCGCCCGAACGCGGTGATATCGTATTCTTCAAGCGAAGCGACATAAGCTCCGCTCTTCTGATAAAGCGGATAGTCGCGCTGCCCGGCGAAACCTTCGAAATGCGCGTCGGGCATGTGTTCATAAACGGCGAAGAGCTGCGCGAGGATTACGTTTCCGAATTCTCAAGCGAGGACATTGCCCCGATCGCGCTGCCCGACGACGCGTACATCATTCTCGGCGACGACAGGCTGAATTCCTCCGATTCGCGCGCGTGGGACGATCCGTTCGTGCGGCGCGGCGACATAAAAGCGAAAGCTCTCTTTGTATATCTTCCCCGTTTCTCTTCACTCGGATAAAAATCACGGCGGCGATGCACTGCCGCGGCGATACCGTTTTTCGGCAATTCGCAAAAATCTCAAAGAAAGTCGGTCTTAACAATGGAAATTATAAATACGATCGTGGGAACGCCGCTCGGGTATGTGATGCGTTTCTGCTATCGCCTCCTGAACAATTACGGTCTTGCGATAATCCTGTTTACGCTGATAACCAAGATCATTATGTTCCCCATATCGCTTCTCGTTCAGAAAAACTCGATCAAGATGGTCAAGATGAAGCCGGAGCTCGACGCGCTGAGATATCAGTATGTGGACGACAAGGACGCATATGTTGACGCTCAGTCCGCGCTTTACAAGAAAGAAAAATACAGCCCGATGGCGGGCGTCTGGCCGCTTCTTCTCCAGCTTCCGATAATCTTCGGACTTCTCGACGTGGTGTACAAGCCGCTCAAGCATCTTCTTCACATTTCAGCAGACACCGCGAGCGCTTTCGTCGCGCGTGCCGCCGAGATTTCGGGCATGACCGTTGCCGATCTCGGATCGACCGCACAGCTCACCGCCGTAAATCTCGTGAAGGATAACGCAGCGAAATTTGCGGACATTCCCGGAGCGGATGCGGCGATCGAGGCGATCAAGGGGCTGAACACAAACTTCCTCGGAATCGATCTCACACAGACACCGAGCATTTTCCATATAAATCTGATATTCTTTGTTCCGATCATTGCGGGACTTTCCGCGCTCCTCATGTGCTGGATCCAGAACAGGATCAACGTCCTGCAGATCGAGCAGAACAAGCTCTCGCAGTGGGGCATGACAATATTCATGATCGCGTTCTCTACATTCTTCGCTTTTATCGTTCCCGCAGGAGTAGGTCTCTATTGGGCGTGGGGCAACCTCTTTGCGATCGGAGTAATGTACCTCGTCAACGTCATATACAGTCCGAAGAAGTACATCAATTACGATGCACTCGAGGACATGAAGAAGCAGGCGGCGGAGGAAAAGGCGACCGCGAAAAAGAACAAGGCTCTCGCAAAGAAGTACTACAAGCAGTTCTTCTCTTCCGAGAATGCCGACAACATGAAGCTTGTCTTCTATTCCGAGGGCAGCGGATATTACAAGTACTTCAAGAACCTCATTGAAGCGATCCTCGAAAAATCCGACATAACGATCCATTACGTCACGAGCGATCCCAACGACGCGATATTCAAGAAAAACGAAAAGCAGATCATTCCCTACTATGTCGATGAAAACAGGCTGATATCGCTCATGATGAAGCTTGAATGCAACATTGTGGTAATGACCACACCCGACCTTGAGAAATATCACATAAAGCGCTCCAAGGTAAAGCGCAACATCGAATACATCTACCTCGATCACGGATGCTCCAGCCTGAATCTGACGTACCGCACCGGAGCGCTCGACTATTTCAACACGATCTTCGCGGTCAGCCGCGAGCAGGCGATCGAGGTGCGCGAGATAGAAAAGCTCCGCGGAACCAAGAAAAAAAAGATCGTCGAATACGGCTACGGGCTTATCGACACAATGATAAAGGATTACGAAGCCTCGGGCAAGCCCGTAAACGAAAAGAAAACAATCCTCATCGCTCCGTCGTGGCAGTATGACAACATAATGGATTCGTGTCTCGACGATCTCGTAGAGGGGCTCTACGGACGCGGTTACAAGATCGTGATACGTCCGCATCCGCAGTATGTGCGCCGCTTCCCGCTGAAGATGAAGGAGATAATCGAGAAGTACAAGGACCGTTTCAGCGACGATTTCATGATTGAGACAGACTTCTCGTCGAACGTCACCGTGTACACCGCGGATCTTCTCATCACCGACTGGTCCGCGATATCGTTTGAATTCAGCTTCACGACGAACAAGCCCACGCTCTTCATCAACACCGAGATGAAGGTCGTAAACAAGGATTTCCGAAAGATCAAACTGAAGCCGTTTGACATAACCGCAAGAAACAAGATCGGACGCGCGATCGAGAAGAGCGAGGTTCCCGAAATTGCTTCCGTGACCGCCGAGCTTCTCGAGCATCAGGACGAATACCGTGATCGCATAGACGAGCTAAAGCACAAGCATTTCTACAATCTCGGTCACAGCGGTGAAGTCGGTGCCGATTACATAATCGGACGGCTCGAGCGCCGCAAAAAGAAAAAGAGCGCTGCCTCTTCCGCAGAGAAGATTCCGGAGCGCGTATAAAAACGCCTGGGGCACACTTCCGAGTGAAGTGTGCTTCGGTTGTTTCTCGGTGTGAGCTTTATAAAAGGCAGAGCAAAAAGCTCTGCCTTTTCTTATGAAGTTTCGCTCTTTCGGCGATATGCTCTTCCGGTATATTTCGCGTATGAGGTCAGACCTCGTATCTTCCGTCCATCGCACGTTTCAGCGTGATCTCGTCCGTATATTCGAGATCACCGCCGACGGGAACTCCGTTCGCAATTCTGCTGACCTTTATCCCCATCGGAGATATCATTTTCGAAAGATACATCGCAGTCGTTTCGCCCTCAACGGTCGGATTCGTCGCAAGTATGACCTCGGATATCTCCTCACTGCGCAGTCTCTCGGCAAGCTCCGCTATGCGGAGCTTATCGGGACCGATATGCTTCATCGGCGATATGGCGCCGTGGAGGACATGATACAGCCCTCTGTATGTATGCGCTCTTTCGATCGCAATCACCGCGCGCGAATCCTCAACCACGCACAGCGTGGACTGATCCCGCTCCGGATCGGCGCATATCCTGCAAAGCTCATGATCCGACATATTAAAGCACCGCGAACACTCGCGCACATCGGTCTTGGCGCTGATTATCGCATCCGCGAATTCCTTTGCCGTTTCATCGGAGAATTCAAGAACGGAAAATGCAAGCCGCACCGCCGTTTTGCGTCCGATGCCGGGCAGGAGCCGGAACATTTCCGAAAGATGCTCTATCGGTTCTACAAATTCATTCATCAGAACAGACCGGGAAGCGAAAGCGAGCCTGTCACCTTGGACATTTCGGAGGAATTCGTCTCGTTGACCTTCTTGATAGCCTCATTCACCGCCGCGCAGAGAACGTCGGACAGTGTTTCGATGTCATCGGGATCGACGATCTCGGGCTTTATATCGATCGACTTGACTTCAAGCTTACCCGTGATTTTTACGGTGATAACTCCGCCGCCTGCGTTGACCTCATACTCACGCGCGTCGAGATCATCCTGAAGAGACGCCATCTCCTCCTGCATTTTCTGAGCCTGCTTTATCATTCCGTTCATGTCGGTGGGACCGCCGCCCATTCCCTTAGGAAGTCTTGCTTTCATTTCTTTTACCTCATTTCTGTTATTATACGGTTATTACCCGAATATATCGTCATCGGACGATTTTTTCGTGTTTTTGCGGATTATATTTATTTCAACGGTCGGGAGAGTGTCCGTGACCTTTGCGAGAAGCGCTGCCTTGGAGATCAGGCTTTTCGACTGCTCGGTGCCGAGTATATTCGCGGCAAAGGCATTATGCGACGATATGCGCAGTATTCCCGAATCGGCGTTTACGGATACCTCCGCCTCGTTGAGAAAGCTTCTGTACATATCGGCTCCCGCGCCGAGCTTATCTATCACAGCCTGAATATCGCGTACCGGCTCAAATCCGCCGTCCGCACGGGCTTCGTTCTTTTCCGGAGCAGATTCCGGCTTTGCGGATTCGGGATGCGCGGCGGTGCTTCCGCCGTTATCCGACTGAGCCGCGATTTCTCTTTTTGCAGAATACGCACCGTTTGACGGCGTATTTTCGACGTCTCCCCGTGCCGCGGTATCGCCTGCCGACGTTTTTTTCAATGTAAGCGATGCTTCGGCACCCGCTGCACCGACCTGAACCGCATCGCTCTCAAGAAGTGCGACTCTGTCCTCAAGCTCGGATATGCGTGCGAGCATCGCATCCGTGGTCGAATCAAGCTCGGGGGCGGTAAGTCTTAGAGAGGCAAACTCCGCGATCACCGTTTTTGTCTGCGGGGAGCGAAGCATATCCTTCATCGCGGAATCAAGCACCGATGATTGATTTGTGAGCATATTTACGCTGAATCGGTCGGCACACGATTTCAGAACAGTGCTTTCGGAATCGGTAAGGTCGAGATACTTCTGCGGATCCGATGAGACCTTCATTATCATCATATCGCGCCAGAAGGAGATGACCTCCTGCCAAAACACCGTGATATCCTTTGACGAGGACTGCACTTCCTCGATCATGTCGATAAGTCCGGACACGCTCTTCCCCGCCACAGCATCGGCGAAACGCTTCATCATATCGTATCCCGAAAGTCCGAGAACGTCCGCAACACGGTCTTCATTTACATCCGCCGCGCCTCCTGCGCAAAGCTCAAGCAAGCTTACCGCATCGCGCATACCTCCGGCGGCGGCTTTTGCGATCCGCGACAGTGCATCCGGCTCAAAGCGTATGCCTTCGCAGTCCGCTATGTATGAAAGGCGCGAAACTATCGCATCATTCGAAATGCGTCTGAAATCGAAGCGCTGGCATCTTGAAATTATGGTTGCGGGAAGCTTATGAAGCTCCGTTGTGGCGAGGATAAAAACAACGTACTCGGGCGGTTCCTCAAGCGTTTTCAGAAGCGCGTTAAACGCGCTGACCGAAAGCATATGCACCTCGTCGATTATATAAACGCGCTTTTTCAGCATTGACGGGGTATATGCGATATCGTCCCTCAGTTCGCGTATATTATCAACTCCGTTATTGGACGCGGCGTCCATTTCAATAACGTCGGTCGCCGCTCCGGAATCGATGGCGCGGCAGGCAGCGCACTCGCCGCACGGGTCGCCGTCATGCGGATTTTCACAGTTCACCGCTTTGGCAAGTATCTTGGCACAGCTTGTCTTTCCCGTTCCGCGCGATCCGCAGAACAGATATGCATGAGACACACGTCCGTTTGCCGCCTCATATTTAAGAACCGATGTGATATGCTCCTGACCGCACACATCGTCAAACGTCTGCGGTCGGTATTTACGGTACAGAGCCTGATGCATTTTGACCTCCATCCCCCGCTTTTCCGAAAAAGCCGAAGAAAGAACGGTGTCATCGGCTGCGGGATCGGCAATGAACAAGCAAGCCGCAAAGTAAGACCATACACCCGAAATTCGAACTGCTGACATGCACGCTTTTTTCGAACGGTACTCAGAACAGGCGACCCCGCGGCACATCAGCCGCACTGCTTAATGCTGCTTGGTTCCCCATCTGACATGGTTCACAGCCGCCGATCGCGCAAGACCCATTCTTCAACGCAACGTAAAGAAAACCGTATTGCAAGTCAACAGCCCTCGTTTCGGGATACCACCCCTGCTATAGCGGATTTCAGGTACAGGGTTCCGCTGCCTCCCCGGCTGGTATGGCCTTACTTTGCGGCTTGCTTAATTATATTCAGTATACCACATCTGCCGCCGTTTTGCAATAGCATATGGCTATTTTTTTGTATATCCCGCATAAGAACGGCGCGGCGCGCCGTCAGGCACACCGCGCCGAAAAATTTTTCTTCGGATTTCAGTAGGCGTATCCGTACACCGCACTTTTTCCGAGCTCCTTTTCAATCATAAGCAGGCGGTTGTATTTTGCGGTGCGTTCGCCGCGGCACGGCGCTCCCGTTTTGATATATCCGGAATTTACCGCCACGGCAATATCGGCGATCGTCGTATCCGCGGTTTCTCCGCTGCGGTGGGAGATCACGGTGCGGTATGAGTTTTCATGCGCTATGCGTATAACCTGCATCGTCTCCGTCAACGTTCCTATCTGATTGGGCTTCACGAGCACTGCGTTGGCGATACCGTTCCGTATCCCCTGCAGAAGGCGTTTCGGATTTGTGACAAAGAGATCGTCTCCCACAAGCGCGATCTTTTTGCCGAGCCGCTCGGTCAGGCGAATCCAGCCTTCGCTGTCGTCCTCGCCGAGCGCGTCCTCAACCGAGGTTATCGGAAATTCTCCGCAGAGTTTCTCTATCCGCCCGATCGCCTCATCCGACGTGAGGCTTTCTCCTGATTTTGGCAGGACGTATCCGTTGCCCTTCTGCCATTCCGACGCTGCTACGTCAAGTGCAATCTCGACCCGTCCGGAATATCCCGCCTTTTCAACTGCATCGGTGATATACCTCAGCGCCTCTCGCTCATCCCGCAGGTCCGGCGCAAAGCCGCCCTCGTCGCCGACGCCCGTGCTTTTTCCGTCGGCGCGGAGAAGCTGCGCCAGCGTATGATATATCTCGCATCCCGCCCGAAGCGCCGCCGAAAACGAGTCAAACCCCGTCGGCATTATCATAAACTCCTGTATATCAAGGTTGTTTGATGCGTGCGCGCCGCCGTTGAGAATATTCATCATGGGGATCGGCAGTCGGACCGCCTCCGTCCCGCCGAGATACCTGTAAAGCGGCTGAGACTGACACAGAGCGGCGGCTTTAGCCGCCGCAAGCGACACCGCAAGAGTGGCATTCGCGCCGAGCGAGGTTTTGTTTTCGGTTCCGTCAAGTCTGATCAGGGTACGGTCTATCGCGGCCTGATTCAGGCTTCTTCCGCGAAGCGAGGACGCAATCGCGCCGTTTACGTTTTCTACGGCGCAGAGCACGCCCTTCCCGCCGTAGCGCTCCCGATCCCCGTCGCGCAACTCATGCGCCTCGTAAGAGCCTGTCGACGCTCCCGAAGGTGCGGAAGCCGAAGCGCATTCTCCGGAAAATGTGCTGACAAAAGCCTCCACCGTCGGATTTCCGCGTGAGTCTATTATCTCATGTGCAAAAACGTTTTCTATTCTGTTTCTTTTTTTCATTTTGCCCCTCACTTGCCGCATATGCGGCATTTACCAAAGCGTTGTTCAATTCGTAACTATTATTTATCCCTATTCGGATTTTATACCGTATATGAAAAAAAAACGCAGGCAAATACAATACCCCCGAATCGGCGAAGACATTGCAAAAAAGCGACAAAAGCAAAAGTGCATCACTGCGGATTTTCCCGGCAGGAGAAGCGAAAAAGCACACTTGCCGCGTGCTTTTAATGTTTCGAAATTACTTATTCTGTTTCTTTATATATTTCATCGCCGTGTTTATCTAAATCTGCATTTTCATTGCAATAAAAATCAAATTCATAAAACAATACTTTCTTTACCGCTTCCAAACTCTCATAAAAGCTTACCCCGTTAACGCTTTCCCAATTACCCGTGTGATCATCACATTCTTGAACATAAAGTCTGAAATTGTCACCTTTTTTCAAGATCAATGCCCGCTCGATATTCTCAAAATCAAACCATACATAATCATAATCACCGGAATCAATCCCTGAATATTTATCCTTGCTCCGTTGAACGACAATTTCTTTGTTTCGATTTTTACTTATCCGGCAGCACAAACAAGCAAACAAAAACATCGCACCGGCAATGATTATCTCCTCAAGTAAAAAGATAAAAAACAACTTCCAATCTTGCCGAACAAATTCGGAAAAGGATTTATCTCCTGTCAGACTGTCTGTTCTATAAATATTACCGATCAACAAAATCGAGAACATTAAAACAATAATCATATAAATCCAATACCGCTTTGAAAATGGAAATCGCTTGTTCATCACATCACCGCCTTGAGTACATTGTAGCATAAGAGCGGCAATTAATCAAGGCGAAGAAATGTATATGCCTTTATAAAGCAGAGCAATCCCCTCGAAAATAAACACGGGCGAAGAAAAGCAAAAGTGCCGGAAGCGCAGTACTTTCGGCACTCTTTGTAAATCTTAGGCAACCGAATTTAAAAAAGCACTTGCGGCTGCAAGTGCTTTTTGGGGCGTTCCCGAGGTGATTCGAACACCCGACCTACCGCTTAGGAGTTCAAAAAAACTCGTTTTTAATCGTGTACCCGTGTGTCCTGTAATGCCCGAAAAGCCTTGGAATATCAAGGCTTTTCGATGATTTGAGTTCCTTTGAAAATCAGTGCGTTTCCCTCAATATCCTGCTAATTTTCGTGCCGTATTGCAAAAGTATTAGCAGAATAATTTGGGGATGGAAAAGCGTTCAACTGAAAATGTGAACCATGTGTCCTCTTGTGTCCTACCGTAAAACGACCGCCTGTGTAAAAGCAAGCGGTCGTTTTGCTTCTCTACATAGCCGTCTGCTTCGCCGCAGGCGGCTAATTTTATGCAAAGGAGGAAACCCATATGGCGAATTGCAAAGTGATTGCGGTAACAAACCAAAAGGGTGGTGTGGGCAAAACCACGACTACAGCCAACCTCGGCATCGGACTTGCCCAGCAGAACAAACGGGTGCTGCTTATTGATGCAGATGCACAAGGTTCTTTGACCCTCTCCCTCGGTTACCCGAAGCCGGATGAGCTGCCCGTCACACTGGCGGACATCATGCAGAATGTGATCGACGATACCCCCATTCCGGACGGCTGCGGTATTCTGCATCACGGCGAGGGCATTGACCTGCTCCCGGCAAACATCGAATTGTCCGGCATGGAGATCCGGCTGATCAACGCCATGAGCCGGGAAAGTGTGCTGCGGACATATATCAATGCGGTCAAGCCCCATTACGACTATACACAAGGTCTTTCATCTCGTAGATGCCGACCTCACTTTCGGTGAGTGTTCCGACAAGGGTATCTCCGTCATCAAGTTTTCCATCTCCATTGTTGTCCTTGTAAACTTCAAAGGTTGCTCCGGTCAGTTTGTTTTCGGGATAATCTGCGTCCACTTTGGTAAGGGTGATGTTGCCACGAATGTGCTTGTTGACGATTTCAACCTCAACAACCTGACTGTTCTGCTCGACGGTTACGGGATAAACCGTATCGTTCAGCACAAAGCCCGTCGGCTGCTCAATCTCACGGATATACCAAGTGCCAAATGGGATGTTTTCAAAAGAAAAACTACCGTCCTCTGCGGAAACGGTAGTCATCAAAGCATTTTCTTTTGTAAATTCGCCGTCGCTTGTACGGAAAATACCGATCAGCGCACCGCCGAGGGTGTTGCCGTCCTCATCGACCTTTTTGCCGGAAACAGAACCGTAAATCAGGTCATTTTCGATTGTCTTGCCGTTGTTGGCGTCAATCTTAACGGTTGCCGTGTCCTGTCCTGCGTACTCAAAGTTTACGGGATACTTGGTATCCGAGAGGATATAATGTTCATCCGTAGCGAGTTCTTTCACATAGTAGCTGCCGATAGGAAGGTCTGTCTTGGTTTTTGCCGTTCCGTCCTCATTCAGCGTGATAATCTCAATCAGCCCGTCTGCGGGAATGGAAGTGCCGCTTGCGCTGACGATTTCTTCTGCGGCGAACAGCCCAAAGGAAATGTTCCTCATTTCGCCGTTTGTGCCGATATTAAAGAGTTCGTTCTTTTCAAGAACCTTTGCAAGCCCGATTTCAACTCTCTGTCTTTCATTGAAGAAAGACGCTGCCGTTTCGGTTACAGAAATATTCTGTCCTGCATAGACAAGCTCGGCAATGTGAATTTCACCGTTCAGCACCATTCCATACGGCACTGTGATTTCCCGCACCTCATATTTGCCGAGATAGAGTTCACGGCTCTTGGCAAAGCCGTCCCCGTCTGTAATAACGGTATCTACCACCGTGCCTTTGGCATAACGGAGTATTCCGTCAGGTGTATAAACATCTTCTGCGGCACGAATTTCATATACCGCACCTTCAAGTCCTGCCGTTTCATAAACAGGCTGATAAATTACCTCCGTATCCTCAGAGCCGCTGACATTTACGCCGCTGAATACTTCGCCCGTCTTTTCAACGGTGATTGTCCCTTTCTGCGCTGTATTCGGTTTATTTACTTTAATCACCGTAACCCCACTTTCTTCGGCTGAATAATCCTCAGTAACATCAAAATATACGGGAGTGCCGTCAAGCACATATCCGTAGGGAACCTGCACCTCGACAATAGAATAGCCCTTGCCGTAATCCAATTATTCAGGTGTGACGAAGCACCCGTTGCTGTCCGTATAAAAGGTATCAATTACGGTAGGCGTCGGATAGGTGTAGGTCATTGTGATAAGGTTGCCCGTCGGATCGTAAATCTGAAAGCCTGCGCCTGCATAGAGGATTGTCTTGCCGCTTTCCGCATCGACTTTTACCACCTTGATATAACTCTCAAAAGGTGCGTTGTTGATAAGATAGCGATAGGTCTGACCGTCCTTTGCGATAAAGACATCGAAATCTTTAATAAACTCGCAACCCTCCCAACCTGCGGTCTGATGAATGGTATAGATGCCGTAAGGCATTTCTTTGGTCTGTGCAAATCCGTTTTCATCACAGGTGAGATAATCACGCTCGGCTGGCTTTGCGTTATCATAAGAGCCTGCGGCTTTCAGGAAAACTTCAAACTCTGCGCCGCTTTCGGGTGTTTCAATCTTTGTTTCGCCGTCATCACAATGCTTAATGATAGCAATATTGCCCTTGATAACCCACTCGTTCACATCGTTTGCCGTCTGATTGTGTTCAACGGTGTAACGCTTTGCTTCCGCACCGATAGGATAAACGGTTGGATCAAGCAAATATCCCTTGCTCGGTGCAAGTTCCTTTACCGTCCAATCGTCCCCGCAAACATACTCCTTGCTCACAAACTAACCGTTTTCATCGGTGTAGTATTCGTCAACGAGTTGATTGCCCTTGAAAATGCCGTACTTAGCCCCTGCAAGAGAAGCATCGCCCTGTGGATTTCCGGTTTCCGCATCGCTCTTAGTTACGGTCACGGTAAACTTTTTGAGCGTGTTCGTAAAGTTACGGCTTGTAACCTCATTCCACTTGATCGGTGCGTTCTGCTTTTCGGGAATAACATAACGGACTGCGGTATCCACTTCTTCAACGGTATACGGCTCAGAGCCGGAGATAGCGTCCTCGGTCATGATGAGCTCGTTGATTTCCTCTCTCTGCCGTAATTCTTTTTCGAGCAGTTTTCCGTTTTCATTGCTGTCGGTGATCTCTGTACCGAAGCGGTGGCGGAGCTCGTCATAGGAAACCGACCAGTAGCAGTTCTCGGAATTGTCGCAGCACTGCCGGACGGCATAGTCGGCAAGCTGCCTGATTTTGTCTTTATCCATATAGATCGTTCCTTTCATTGTGATTCGGTAACGGAAGTTATTGCGGCAATTATCGTTGTGCTGCTTGCCGCATTACCCTCGTCGCACTGTACGACCAAAGCAGGACGCACACCGTTTTGGATTGACCCTCCGTTATTGCCGAAATCGTAAAGATAAATTTCTCCACGCCTAACCCTGCCGTTTATGTTCTTGTTTTCCATAATGTATAACCTCTCATACTTTTATTTTTGAAAGGTGTTCCTGTCCGGATCAGAAATAACCCCTTCACTTACTCTGAATAAGGGGTGTCTTTTGGCAGGGTGTTTTTCAAAAATTTTTTCATCTTTTTGATTGCGGCATCGTATGACTCCTGAATTGTGTTCTTTGCTTTACCTTCCGAAGCGGCAATTTTAGCAAAAGACTTTTTCCCGAAAATGTGCTGTTTCACACAGCTTTGTTAAATGGGGGTCAGCAGCGCAAACGCTTCTTCCACAAGCCGCCGAGGAAAGCAATCCCGAAACAGGGCTTCTGTAAAATCGGGGACGCAGCATTCAATGTTGTGGCGTTCGGTCGTGCCGTCCTCAAAACCGTAGACATCATCCCGCCGCATACGCTTGTAAAACTTGTCCTCGTTACGGTTAAACTCCGCAAATACATCGCCCATATCTTTGCTGAGAAGCACGAAAGGAAGATAGCACCCTACAATCGGCGCATACCGTTCTGTAATCTGTTCGTAGCTTAGATCGCTGATAATGCCATACTTCTCCTTGCCCGTGTAGCCGGGGTATTCACAGCCCAGCTTGATAACCTTGCAATGCGCCTTAAAATCCTCGGTCAATGCGTCGATGTCGATATTGAATGTGTTGTTAGACATTTTGTGTCCTCCTTGAAACTCGGATTTTTTTAATAAAGTCAAATTAAAAATTTCATTCCGAAAATCAGGGATAATGGGACACGGCGCTCTGCCAATGCAGTAAAAACATAACTTCACCCTTTCTGCTCAGAAGAAAGCGAAAAGGGTACAAAAAAAGCCGTTGCAGTTTTCAAGTCAACACTTGATGGCTACAACGGCTTCATTCTCAATTCGTCGTATTCAATTCGCTTCGCCTAAGCTATTTATAACTTAGTGAAAAATACCGCCTTGTTTCAAGAAAACATTTTTCACTGTGCAATCAAGGCAAACGGGCAACAGAAAAGCAGCTACAAACCTTCTTTAAGGCTGTAACTGCTTTAAGTCGTATTCATTTGCCTGCTCTGACGGATTGCAAAGGCAGTATTATCGGCAAGTGATTTAATGGCAAGTAAATTGCCTGCACTTTTCGACGATACTATTATAACACGGTGCTTTTCCCGTGTCAGTGGCAACTTTGTGACATTTTTCTGCCTTTTTAGTGCCAGCCGCAAAAAACGGCTGCAATTCATCAGCATAGCAAGTATAGCATAGGTGAAGTCGGACATTCAGTAGGGATTCGCTCGGACAGTTATCGGACTTTCGTCGGACATAGGTCGGACTGCGCTGTGTTTATAAAAACTCAGGAATTTCGTCCTCATCTCCCTCCACATCAAAAATGCCACGGAACGCCGGAATTGCATATCCCCATAAAGCAATTCCAAGCAGCATTATTGCTTCTTTCTTACGGTCGTAAAAGGTGCTGCGCTCAATATTCAGTATTTCCAACAGCTCGCTTTCGGTATAGCGGAAAGCGGTCAGATAGCTCTTTGAGAGTATTTCGTGGTATAGCTTGCCGTTGTTATGGTAGTCATAGACCTTGCTCATCGCTTTGTCAATCAGGTCAATCATCCATTTGTTTTCAAAAAGGCTGCACACTCGGCTTTCAAATTCGCTGCGCTCAATGTCGGGAGCAAATTCCTCTAAATATACAAGGGCTTCGTTCAGATCATCGCCGTAGTAATAGATTTCTTCATTCACGCAGTCGCAGCTTGAAAGCGTTGCCCATACCACATCACGGTAAATGCTCAAAAGCAGCTTTGTTTTATGAAATATATCGTCCTGTGCCAGCTCCAACTGCTCGTACATCTTTGTGATGCTTTTAATTGCCTTTGTATCTTTTCGTCCCATTGCTCCTCCTTGTCTGTATGAATCGGGCATACTAAATTAAAGCGATATATCATCGGTCAGAATAAAAATAAATTGCAACATCTTTCTCAAACCCCTTGACACAACACGCAACTTGGGGTAAGATATATATGCAACTTATTTGCGTATATATTATATGCAATTTACTTGCGTTTGCCAATAGAAACAAGCAACTTAATTTCTAACATTTTTGAACACTACGGAGGACGGTAAGATGAAGTTTTGCGAGAAATTAAAAGAAGCCCGCATAAAGGCAGGCTTAAAGCAGGAGGAATTGGCGGAAGCTCTTGGGGTTTCCCTCAGAACAATCTCCAATTACGAGTCCGGCGAACGCTATCCGAAAAAGAGAGAGGTCTACTACAAGCTGGCGGAGCTGTTTCATACGGAAGAAAACTTCTTTCTCAACGAAGGCGAGGAATTTATGCTTGCTGCTGCCAAAGAATATGGGGCAAAGGGCGCAAAGCAGGCAAGAGCGCTGGTAGAGGAAGTCAGCGGTCTTTTTTCCGGCGGCGGTCTTGCCGACGAGGACTTGGACGAGATGATGAGAGGTATTCAGGAAGCCTATTGGATTGCAAAGGAAAAGAACAAGAAATACACTCCGAAGAAGTACCGCAAGAACCGATAATTGAGTCCCGTTTATGGGACACCTGTTGTGTTAGAATAGAGTTGTAGAAATAGGTAAGAAGGGGGTGTTCGCTCTTGGATATTCAAACCTTGGAAATCGTACAGACGGCAAACAGGCCGGTCGATACGCTCGGAACGAGAGATCCGCACAGGATTGCCCATGAGCTTGGCATAGAGGTAATTCCTATGAATTACAAGCGGCAGCGTGGAGCTTACAAGGTGATACTTCGCAACCGCTTTATTTTCATCAAAAATGATTTGCACCCTGCTATGGAGAGTATTGTAATGCTCCACGAGATCGGACACGATACCCTGCACCGCAAGGAAGCCGTGAAAGCGGGCGGCTTCAAAGAGTTTAATATCTTCAATATGCAGGAAAGCCGAATGGAATACGAAGCGAATGTTTTTGCTTCTCAGGTGTCATTAGGCGATGAGGAAATACTTGAATACATCCGATACGGCTATGATATACAGCAGATTGCCCGTGCAATACACTCGGACACAAACCTTGTTGCACTAAAAACGGATGCGCTGATTGCACAGGGCTATTGTCTGCGCCATCAGGAATACGAAAACAGATTTTTGAAATAGGAAAGCGGAGGATATTGAGATTTTGCAACAAGCTGTTGCACAATTCCGTGGTCGCACAAAACCAAAGATACAAAGGATATAATAAAAATCCACCCGCGGAGCGGGTGGTATTTCATTTTCGGGCAAAGCCCT